>Ga0308159_1000188_pt1 | contig 198016 bp, 175 predicted proteins | sample PhyCR1_FD_201040 | JGI IMG/M metagenome (GOLD analysis project Ga0308159, IMG submission 201040) | Phyllosphere microbial communities from UC Gill Tract Community Farm, Albany, California, United States - DLSLC.R1 | ecosystem: Host-associated > Plants > Phyllosphere > Unclassified | place...
TATAGTCTTCTTCAAAAACAAAATCCGCAGTCGGACTTTGAGTTACCTTAACTTCTTTAGCCTCCAGTTTTCCTCTTACAGCTATATTGCCTTCTCGGAACTCAGTGCCTTTATCCCAATCTCCTGTACCATCTGCAAACAGAGGCGCAATATATAATGATGATCTCCCATCATCAGGGGTATGAAACTTCCATGCATTGCTTCCTCCGCTCACTATATCGCTGCCTGTTATTCCTCCTGATGTTCGTAAATCACCGTCTATATCAAGTTTGGCTTTAGGATCTTCTGTATTAATGCCAACATTGCCCCATTTGTTCATATAAAGTACTCCTAATGAGGATCTCAACTTTACACCACCCCACCATTTTATATCAAGCCCCCAATCACCGCCAAAACCTGTAAGAGTGTTAGAAATATGATAATTGGGTAGCTCATTCGTATTACCATTGATCATTCCGCCATATAAATTGGTAAAGTTTATATTTTCATAAGTCACTGTTTGCTGTGCTTTTACAGAAAAAATTGAAATTGTGAATATTGCTGTTATTAATATCTTTTTCATAGTTTTTAATTTTTATTGTTTGTAATTGTATTTGTTTTCTTTTAAAATTCTTCCGTTGATGTCCACGACTTTTTCTAATCTATTAGCCGTATCGTAAATATAATTCTCACGGATCCCGCTCGGTGGTGTTGTACTTGTAACTCCAATTAACGGGTTATGAGTATAAGTTGTGATTTGAACATCAAGATTAAATTGCCTTTTTTGAAATGCATCAAGTTTATTTTTAAATAGTTCTTTTGAATTGGGATCGATATCATTATTAGATGAATTACTTAAAGATGTTAGATCGGTATCGAACATTGTAAGAAATAAACCTGCATCCTTACCTTCAATTTTCACAATTGGCAATGACTTATTATAACCCCAAGCTAAGGCTACTGGAGAGCCTGACTTAGGGGTATATAATATCAAATTACCATTAGAATTATATTGGTCATAAGTAACATCAGTAATTCCATAATTTGGATTTGGAACAATCACTGACCCGAATCCATTATTTGGAGTTGATATAGTTTGATCTTCGAAAAAAAAGATTTCTCTTTTGGGTAGTACTTTTAATATCGTAGGGTTATAATCATAAGTAGTTTGCTGTCTGCGCTGAAAAATATTATTTTTATATACACTAGTTATCAAAGGAGTTCCAATCATATTATAACTATCCATATAAGGAAGTGATTGATATGGAGGTATATTTTGTTGAGGCTGGTTGCCATGCCTTAAATCTCCCACATATAAATAGTTTATTTTAATCTGAGAATTGTCAGGATACTTAATTGTTTTATCAGTTAAATTAAGATGTTTTGACGAGTTATATATATATTCTGTTGTGGTTTTTATATCATTACCATTTAAAATATCGGACACTGTTGTTTGGCTTAGCAAGTAAGGCGAACAATATATTTTACTAAAATAAAACCAGGATACAGAACCCTTTAATTTGGTTACATAATTGTTGGACAACAGATTATGCGAACTGAGTGCAGTATAACTATTAGTTGTTGTTCTTACAGGTAATCCATTTTTATAATCTATTATTGATAGTGCCAATCCTCTTTCCTTTTGTTTATCCACATAATCAACAAAATTATTTTTTAGATATGTCAAAGGGCTTACATTATCAGATAGTTCTGGTGCTTTCTCAGTCCTATAAGAAAGAATATCAGGATTTGTGGCATAATCAGAATAAATGTATTTTTTATAAATGTCGCCATTTTTTAATTCTGTTACTTCAGAATAGTTTACGATGCCATTGCCACTGGTTGATTTATTAAATGAGTAAGAAGATTCTCGAATTTCTTTAACCTGTGTAGTGGTATTACCTAATTTAGAGGCTGAATACATATAATCAACCATTCTGTAGTCAGTGTTCAGTATTCCACTGGACAATCCTGTGTTTGGAGCACCAAAATTTTTAATGTACTTATACTCAGTAATTGTTGGCAGTAAACCGTCAAAATTTGTTATTTTACTGATTCTAGCCCCTCCGGCATAATCATTCTCATTAACAAGTGATTTAAAAAAATTATTGGATATATTACTTGCTATCTTTTTTGAATAGGAATTAGCCTCATATTCAAATTCGCTGTATCCGCCTGTGGGATATGTAATCTTTTTTAAAAGCGAAATATTTGCTAAGGATGCATTTGGTTTTCTTTCATCTCCTATTATTGTTAACTCTCCTGTATTTCTGTCTAATTTATATTCAGGAATTAGATTAGTATTTGAATAACCATTCCAAAAACCCCAGTAGTCGATTTGTCTGGTATTTGGATCGGGAAGATTTCCAGTGTAATAAGCAAGGGAATAGGTCTCCCCAGAAGAAGAACTAATTGATTTCAAGAAGCTGTAATCTTTTATATAATCGTAATCGAAATTATAGGTTTTTATATTCTTATTTCGATTCTTAATTATAATTTGATCCAATACATATGAATCATAATTCCAAGTCACTACATTATTTCTAGTTAAGTATGAGAAATTAATAGAGAATTTTTCTTCTCCTGAGGCATTTGTCAAAATAATATTGTCAGGGAAAACTTTTTTAGTTAAACTTAATGATGGATATTGGGTTGTATTACCTATGGTTCCACCAGAATGGTACAAAGGATTACTTACATCAAATGTTTTAACACTATGAACATAAGATGGAGATATATGAGCATCTAAAAAATATTTGACGTTACCAATGAGTGAATTTTCTGAAGGCAGATTATTAATAGAATTGCAAAATGTAAGAAATGCCGTATCAACCTTCTTATTTGTAATAATATATTTATCACCATTAATATATTGTATTTGACGTAAATACCAAGATGAAATATAATTTTTAGCCCCCCCTAATGTAAGTTGCGCCATATTTCCTCCGTTTCCTCGGTCATAATTTAGTTCTAAATTATCAATTCCTCCTCCAAAATAATACTTTGTCCCATTGCCATCAGTAATTAAAATTTCGGAATCAAAAGGCACACAACCTTCTCCATGCTGTAGTGGGACATTATCTAAAGAAATTTTAAGGTCATTATTGTTTGAAGAAACTATTGGTAAACCATTATTTCCAATGTAGAAATATCCCGAAATCCCAGAAAAATTAAAATTAAATCGATCTGGTTTTAATTCCCCATGTGTATTTCCAATTAATATATCATCATTATACTTAGTGAAATTGCCATTATACACATCAATATTTGAAAGCGTTTTGTTTTTTACTGTATATAAAAATCCTCCAGCACTAGTTGAACTATCAAAAAAATCATCAGGTGCTCCATCTATATCTCTACTAATAACTCCTCCGTACCTTAAAAACCAGTTATACCCAACATAATTACTACTCTTGGACGGAATAAATCCGCTAGAGTTATAGACCAAAGACATGTCAAACTGGCCCCCATACGAGAATAACGGAACGGATAAATCAATAGCTCCTGAGTTTAGGCTTACAGGAATATTACCATATCTCTCAAATTCGAAAGCTTGAGGTGACTTGATATTTTGAGATACTCCTAAAAAAGTATTTTGCGCTTGCAATGTTAGGATAAACAGAAAAAATAGTAATAGTAATCCTCTTTTAATATTAAAATTCATTATTCTTTGATAATTTTTATGGTTAGTTTTTTGTCTTGTTGATTGGGGATACTCGCCTTGATGATATAAACACCCTGAGGTAATCTGCTCGTATTGATTTTTGTGATTTTATTCTTCGTATGCAGCTGCTGGGTCACCTTCCCCGTCATATCGTAAACATAGATATCCGCACTCTCGAAGTCCAATCCAATCTCCACATAACAGTAATCCTTCACTGGATTCGGGTAGATTTGGACATCCTTGTTCTCCATCAGATCCTCCACATCCTTGTCCAGGAGCTTCACCACCTTCCAGTTTTCTTTTCCTAATTCCTCGGCGCTCGTCCCTGCCAGAATATATGATCCATCACGGTTCAGAATGGCACTCGTCAGTCGTTCCTCTTTCTTCTTGTCCTTGCCTTCTACATACTTTCTCCAAACCTCCTTGCCCTTATTGTCAATGTATAACATCCAGAATGTTTCATCATTGCTCTGGATCTTGCCTTCAGCCTGAGTGTAGCCGCCGATCAGAAAGCCCTTCGTCCCTTCTTTATTCTTGTCTCTTTGTTCTTTGATCTCATTTAATGACATCAACACATCACGATTCTTGAAATTGTAAGACTGCTGCCACTGCTCGTTCCCATCTTCATCCAAACTCAGAAGCCAAAGGTCTGTTCCTTCCTCCAACTTAGCTCTCTTGTTACCCGATGTCTGTGACCTGCTTTCTCCTCCGATCACATAACCCGAATCGGTTAAAGCCATCGTCCGGATATGGTCATCTTCACTGCCTCCGAAGTTCATCTCCCATTGCACATCGCCATTCTTATTCAGCTTCACCAACCAGTAATCCCCCTCACCAAAATTGTCCGTCGTTTTAGAATAAAATCCTAATTTAATATCTTCTTTTGTCATGCTGAGCGGAGTCGAAGCATCTGAATTACTATTCGGATTGCCTGTACTTTGTACTTTAGACATTGTACTTTCTACAGATGAACTACGCGAATAGATTCCCATCAACACCCCACCATCTTTTGTAGGAATCACCTTCTCCACCTCATCCAGACCTTTACCACCTAAAATTAATTGACTGATAATTTTTCCTTGCTTATCCAGTTTGGTTACAAAAACATCTTTAGAACCATAACCTAATTTTGGATGATTCGTGGAGCCTGCAACAACAAATCCTTCATCTTTGGTCTGTGTTACACTTCTGGCTTCTTCACTGTATTTTGTACCAATTGTTTTCTGCCACTGTTCTTCTCCATTTTCGTCAATCTTAATTAACCAAATGTCCGATGATCCATTAGACTTCTCTTTCTTGTCTAATGCCTGGGACGAATACGAAGTGCCGGCTAAGAAAAAGCCGCCTTCCTGCGTCGAGATAGTAGAGCTGAGGTAGTCGTGCTGATTCCCCGAGAAGTACCGCTCCCAAACTTTCTGGCCTTGTTGATCCAGTTTTAAGATATGGTAATCATAACCGTTATTTTGATTGTTTGTAGGATTCTGGCTCTTCTGGATAGAACTGCCCGAAACAAGATATTGCCCATCGATCGTAATGGCTAAGCCCGAAAGAAAATCCTGGGTATTGGACTCAATGTTCTTTTGCCACGAAACTTTTTGTGAAAAAAGCACGGCAGAAGACAACAGCAATAGCGTGGTAGAAATCTTTTTCATATTTGAGTTTTCTTATTAGTTATGGTTCACGGTGCAATAATAGCACAGCAATGCGTCAAATCTTGTCGCATTATAATTATTGCGCAAAAATAATATTATTTCTTAATCCTCAATTACGGGAAAACCGTAAAACACAAACTTTTACAGCATCTTTTCGGAAATAATGCTGTATCAGACAAACATCGAACAAAGGATATGGAAAGGATATACAACGGATATAGAATGGTTATACAACTATCGAAGAATGGATATACAAGGGATATACAACCACTAATATTATGTTAAATGAAAACACAATAATCAACTCAAAATCAAAACATTAAAAAAAAAATATTTGCAACAACAAACCCTTGGTATCAGAAAGTCACACTGAGCAATGTCGAAGTGTCTTAAACAGTCCATCACTATCAATCAAGAACCACTGTCAGGCTGAGGCTCTCAAAGCCAATCATAAAAACCAACTCCTAGATGAGCGAAGCGTCCTTGCGCCTTCTAAAACACACCCAACCAAAAAACTTCATGCCTTCGCGATTAAAACAATATTCAAAAAAAATAAATCACGTCAACTTTTGTCGCCACACCCCAATACTTTTGACCCATCAGCTGATACAAAACAATTTTCAACAAATCATTAATTAAAAAAACATCTATTATGGGAAAATTATACGACTCATTACTATCAGGCACTTCAGGACGCACAGGACGTATCGTGGTAGCCAATGTTTCCGGAAACGAAATCTCCAGAGTTCGTCCAAAAAAACGCTCGGGACAACCAACAGTCAAACAGCTTCTGATTCAGAACCGGATGAAAAAATGCGCTCTCTTTATGCAATCCTACCGCGGCTATGCTTGCAAATATTTTGGTACTCGTACGGGGATGAAATCCTCTTACAATCTGGCTATGACCAATCTGATGGAAAACTTCAAGATCAATTATGCGGATGCCACCATCACACCCAACTATCCAATGCTTTCTTTTTCCAAGGGTAATCTTTTAGCACCGGTTCCGCTTGCTTTGAACCTGGCTACAGCAAGCACACTGGAGGTCACCTGGCAGGATAATTCAGCAGGAAACACAGAAAGGGAAAACGATTTTTTACAGATTCTGGTGGCTATTGAAGAAGAGGATATCTCCATCTTTGTAGAGAATGCCGCAAAACGTGCCGATGCCGCTTATACGGTTAACCTGCCAGTCAACTTTCAGAATAAACTGCTTCATATCTGGATGGCTTTCCGGACAGAAGGTGGCGAAATGGCTTCCAACTCGCAATATGCAGGAACTGTTTCTTAAAACAAAATCAGTCGTAGGATTTCTTACGGCTGATTTTTTTATCTATTTCCGAGTCTGAACTGAAAATAATAAATTCTTAATATTAAAAGTTTGTTAAATATTAGTTTATTACACTGTAAACCTTTATTTTTGTATTGTTATTGATTCGGTCTATTGAAATTAGAAATGATTTTAACGAATATAAATAATAATAAATCAACGTTGAATGGCAAAGTCATACGAAGCTATTTTCGAGAATAACAAAAAGTGGGTGGAGTCTAAAATTTCCGACAATCCGGAATATTTTCACGAACTCGCTAAAACACAAAACCCAGAGTATCTCTACATCGGATGCTCCGACAGCCGGGTAACGGCAGAAGAGATGATAGGAGCTAAGCCTGGTGATGTGTTTGTTCACAGGAACATAGCCAACGTCATCAACACACTGGATATGAGTTCTACGGCAGTCATTCAGTACGCTGTGGAACATCTGAAAGTAAAACATATCATCGTATGCGGGCATTACAACTGTGGTGGTGTAAAAGCAGCGATGACTTCACAGGATCTTGGTCTTCTGAATCCCTGGCTGAGAAATATCCGAGATGTATACAGACTGCATCAGGCAGAACTGGATTCCATAGGTGATGAAGACAAAAGATATGACCGTCTTGTGGAGCTTAATGTTCAGGAGCAATGTATCAACGTCATCAAAATGGCTTGTGTACAGGAACGTTATATTTTGGAAGAACAACCCGTTGTCCACGGTTGGGTGTTCGACCTTAGAACAGGAAAAATAATCGATCTCGAAATCGATTTTGAAAAAATATTAAAAGATATTCAGAAAATCTACAACTTGACAGATTCTGACTGGGTAATGAGCAGAAAAAAATAAGCTCAAAAATATATGAAGTATTTAAGTATCATTACATTAACGATTTTTCTCAACTTTACGGTTCTGCCTAGTCTGGCAGCAATCTTGGGTTGGGATTTGCCGAGAACTAATGTTGTGATCAGTGAGGAAGAACATTCCCACTCCAACAATACAATCATTATCTACGAAAAAACCATTCCTAAAACAATGGATATCCACGATTTCCTGAAGTTTTATGAAGCGGATACACACAACAAAATCGCTGTAAGCTGGGAATCTACGCTATACTTTCCACCATCTCTCAGCATCTTCTCTCCACCTCCGGAAGCATAAATAACATTTCTGTTTTTTCTCAGAAAACGCTTGGGCATTGGCTGTAATCACACAGCGAAGAGCATCTGCTGTTTTTTGAATTCATTTTAGCCAATTGTTATTGGTTATCAATTATATCTGTTATTTATATTGATGTTGTCGCCTTTAGGTCAGGTTACGACATCAGACAAACTTATTATTTTCTTATGAAAAAGACACAATCTTTGTTTGGAGGAATCAAAGAGAACTTTCCGTCTGGTCTTGTAGTATTTTTAGTTGCATTACCATTATGTTTAGGAATTGCATTAGCATCTGGAGCTCCTCCTTTATCTGGTGTTATCGCAGGTATTGTTGGAGGTATTGTAGTGGGAGCAATCAGTAATTCCAACATTTCGGTTTCAGGACCGGCGGCTGGTCTTACGGCTATTGTTTTGGTAGCGATTACTGATATTGGCGCATTCGAGTTATTTCTTTGTGCCGGGATTATTGCCGGAGTGATTCAGTTGATTCTGGGTTTTATCCGGGCTGGAAGTATTTCGAATTATTTCCCGAATAACGTTATCGAAGGGATGCTAGCCGGGATTGGAATCATTATCATTTTGAAACAGCTGTCACACGCTGTGGGATTTGATAAGGATTATGAAGGGCATCAATCATTATTCGATAATGGTTTTAATATGGGTTATTTCACCGAATTATTTGCGGCCATCCATCCGGGTGCTATTGTAGTGACGTTAGTATCAATGGGAATTCTTCTGGCTTGGGATAATGTAACAGCCTTGAAGAGACTGAAGTTATTACCAGGAGCATTAGTAGCCGTAATTGCCGGAATTTTGATGAATGAATTTTTCAAATTATCAGGAAGCTCATTAGCGATTTCGCCAGAACATTTGGTAACACTTCCTGTTCCAACGACTTTGGACGAATTCAAGAATCTGATTACTTTTCCGGATTTTAATGGATTCACCAATCCTAAAGTTTGGATCACAGGAGCAACTATAGCAATTGTTGCCTCAATTGAAACTTTGCTTTGTATCGAAGCTTCAGACAGACTGGATGTAAGAAGAAGAATTACAGACACCAATCTGGAGCTTAAAGCACAGGGAATCGGAAATTTAATCAGTTCATTTATTGGTGGATTGCCAATGACATCCGTAGTTGTAAGAAGCTCTGCCAACGCAAGCGCAGGTGCAACTTCAAAAGTTTCAGCAATTATCCACGGGGTTCTGTTATTGATTTGTGTTTTAACCATTCCTGTTATACTTAATTTAATTCCGTTAGCAACATTAGCTGCGGTATTGATTTTGGTAGGTTATAAACTGGCAAAGCCGGCAACTTTCAAGCATTTTTGGCACAATGGAAAATACCAGTTCATCCCATTTGTAGCAACTGTAGTAGCTGTTGTAGCAACGGATCTTTTGAAAGGAGTGGGGATTGGCTTATTAATTTCGATTATTTATATTTTACAGGGAAATATGAAACGTGCTTATTACCTAAGCAGAGAAACATTGAATGATGCCGACGAGATTACCATCAAATTAGCAGAAGAGGTTTCTTTCCTGAACAAAGCAGCCATCAAAAAGACTTTGAAGAATATCAAGTCTGGTTCCAAGGTAATTATCGATGCCAAGACGACTTCTTACATAACAACAGATGTATTGGAAATGATTCAGGATTTTGCCAATGTCAGAGCCAAAGAAGAAGATATAGAAGTAGAGTTAATCGGCTTCAAAACGTCGTATAGAGATTATGCGAGCGACCAGGATTCTCACGTGGTAATCAATCACAAGAGAGCAATGTAAATCAATTATTTATTATCAAATTTTAACAAACAAAAAGACACATATTTAAACATTTTAAAAATATGAAAGCACATACATCAGAAACACAGGCAACCATTACTCCGGAAAAAGCTTTGGAAATCCTTAAAGAAGGAAATGCAAGATTCGTGAACAACCTGAAAGCTAACAGAGACCTTTTAGCACAAGTGAATGACACGCGCGCAGGACAATGGCCGTTTGCTGTTATATTAAGCTGTATTGACAGCCGAACTTCCGCTGAACTAATTTTTGACCAAGGTCTGGGAGATATCTTCAGTGTAAGAATCGCTGGTAACTTTGTGAATCAGGATATTCTTGGCTCTATGGAATTTGGCTGCAACGTAGCGGGTTCCAAATTGGTTGTCGTTTTGGGACACTCCAAATGCGGTGCATTGAAAGGTGGTCTGGACGCAGCAGCTATCGAAGGAATGGGAATGGACAATTTGAATCATTTGATAGGGCATTTTGACCCAATCATCAAAAATATCATTAAAGATGGTGAAGAACGTTCTTCCAAGAACGAAGATCTTCTGGAAAGATTGAATCACCATAATGTAAAACACGCTATAGAAGACATCCGTGAACAGAGCTCAACTTTGAAAAGGCTGGAAGACGAAGGTAAAATCAAAATAGTTGGCGCAAACTACGACGTCGAGACGGGCGTTGTAACCTGGATATAGAAAACATTTTTTCTTCATACAATTAGGGTGGTAGGCCGGGTAATTTATTATCCGGCTTACTTTTTTATTCAAAGTTGATATCCATTTCTAATCATCATTGATGGATGTTTTAATAAGAGAATTATAAATAACGAGTTATTTTATATCTTTATAAAAAAACTATGAGAAAACTTTTACCTATTTTCCTTTTATCTTTCGCGTTAGGTCATGGTCAGGATTATGGCCTCAATGAAAATTTCGAGAACGAAAGCGCATCGCCGCGCTGGACAACACTTGACATGGATGGTGACGGAAAGACCTGGCGTTTGCAGACTGCGCAGGACTGGACCACAGAATTGGGTTTCAATGGATATGTTTACATCTCTGATTCCTATGACACAGCAGCCAATCTGCCGCTCAACCCGAATAATGTTTTGGTTTCGCCCACATTTATCTATGAGTTACCACGGATCAAGTCCGGTAATAATACTATTGGCATCTCGTTCAGAATTTCTGCTGCTGATGCAGTAAAATTTTCAGAAAGTTATGCAGTCTATCTATTACCGGCTAATCAAACATTCACAGGCAATGAAACGCCGCTTTTCTTTGAAACTTTGACCACTGGATCAACATCCCGATATATCTTTGTTGACCATTTCAACTGGGAAATAATGGGTAAGCAGATGAAACTATATTTCCGTCATTTCAATAGCCCTAATCAAAAAGCTTTAGTCATTGATGACATAAGTAATTTCAACACTACAATGTCTGTTGCTGATGTTGCTCAGAAAAATAAGACGGTAATCTCTCCTAATCCGGCAAAGCATTTTGTGAAAATTAATCTCAAGGATGAGACCATCAGAAAAATAGAAATCATTGATATCAGCGGACGCGCACAGGACGTTCTGCTTAAAAATGGCGAGGTAGATGTTCAGAAACTAAATGCCGGAATCTATTTTATCAGAATCGACACAGATCGCTCTTCTTACGTTAATAAATTTATTAAGGAGTAGAAGGTTTCTACTTTCCGTTGAAACCAGTCATTGTATTCTGTACGCCTGCAAAAACAAAAGACAAAGCTGCCTGAGAAAACTTCTCGATTCTTTCAGGTAGTTTTTCTCTTTCTTCCTCATTCCATTTTCCTAGGACATAATCAGCCTGTTTTCCTTCTGAAAAATCTGCTGATATTCCGAATCGTAATCTGGTGTAATTTTGGGTATTGAGTTGTGCCTGGATACTTTTTAATCCGTTATGACCGGCATCAGAACCTTTCATTTTCATTCTCAAAGAACCGAAAGGCAAAGCCAGATCATCTGTGATAATCAAGATGTTTTCCAACGGAATATTTTCTTTCTGCATCCAGAACTTAACCGCATTTCCGGAAAGGTTGACGTAAGTATCTGGTTTTAGAATAAAGACTTTTCTGCCTTTATATTTACCTTCGGCCAAAAGCCCAAAGTTGGAAGATTTGAAAGGCGCTTCTATTTTCTCAGCAATCTTTTCAGCAACTTTGAAACCAATATTATGTCGGGTTTCTGCATACTCATCCCCTTTGTTCCCGATTCCGACAATAAGATATTTCATTATTTATATAGGAAATTTAATTTATCACCGGCATTAGAAGTCATCTCTGTAGGGTAGCTATCAGAGTTGTATTGATATGTCATTGTAAGAGATTGAGACATTCCCATCGCTGTAACTTTGATAGTTTTGTAGTTATTTGCAGAAAGCCCTAACATACCTTGATTAGAAGTATTATAATGCGTTGATAAAATATTGTAAGCTAAAGGTAACGAAGCAAAAGGATTTTTGTTCGTATCATAGTTGCTTAATGCAGATTCAATAACAATTGGTGGAATTGTAATAGGACCAGCGCTTGCAGTAGTCGTTGCCAATTTCCAGTTAGAAATATTATTTCCGGCATAAGTCAGATTACTTGTCACTTCATATTCTAAAATGAATTGTCCAGGATTATCAGGATCTTCAGCATTCATTTTAGTTAGAACCTTTGTAACTTTTTCACCGCTGTAAGTTATATCTGTTGTTGATTTATACAAAAGTTTTCCACCAGATTCTGTAGTTCCGCTGACAGATTTTAATTTCCCAGAATCATAAACTAAATCCAGTTTCGTGAGTTTTGTTTCGCCAGATTCTACATTGGTAATATCCATATGCGTAATCTGATTATTGCTATTGTATGTCAGAACGGCATTTTCATTACCATCGTCAAATTGACTTTTAACTGATGTAAGTTTGCTTCCCGTATAGATATAATCTACAGTCGTTTTTTCTCCGTCAGAATCAACACCAGAAACTTTACTTAAAAACCTAGTTGTGGTCGATCCACCATTGCCACCTCCTGTATTAGTACTCGTATCATATTCAACGCCTCTTAAAAAATCTCCATTCACATCCTGATTAGGACTGCAGGATGACAGGATAAAAAATCCGAATATATAATAAAGTATATTTTTCATTGCTTAGTTTTCTGTTTGCAAAGTTAATTTTTTAAAATAAATATCTATCAAGCCAAAATCCTATTCAAAACCAGATTTACCTCATCCACATTTCTCACATTATCTTTTCTCATCATCAGCTGATTGTTCTTTTCTTTTAACGTAGCTTCTGCCGGATTTTGTGTAAGATAAGATATGATTTTTTTGAATTTCTCGCTTTGGTAAAATTTATCCTGAGGATTCGCAGGGAAATAACCCAAGAAAACTTTGTTTTTAACCACCAATTTATCAAATCCAATTTCCGCCGCCAGCCATTTCAGTTCCACCGATTTCAGAAGATTAATAGCTTCACTTGGCAATTCTCCGAAACGGTCTTTCAACTCATTTTCAAACTGTTGCAGTTCTTTAGCATTCTGAATATCAGCCAATTTCTGATACAAAGACAAACGTTCTTCCGTAGAGCTCACATAATCGTCCGGCAACATCAATTCCAGATCCGTATCGATATTCACTTCCTTGGTTGATTTGAAAAGTTTGTTTCGGTCTTCTTCATTTTCGAAAAGATTCTCAAAATTCTCATCATCTTTCAATTCTTCGAGAGCTTCCTGCATCATTTTTTGATAAGTCTCAAATCCCATTTCGTTGATAAATCCGCTTTGTTCTCCACCCAACAAATCTCCTGCTCCACGGATTTCCAAATCTTTCATCGCAATCTGAAAACCACTTCCCAAATCTGAGAATTGTTCAATCGCCTCAAGACGTTTCCTCGCATCGGAAGTCATCATATCAAACGGAGGCGTTATCAGATAACAAAACGCTTTTCTGTTGCTTCGTCCAACCCTACCACGCATCTGGTGCAGATCCGCCATCCCGAATCTATGAGCATCATTAATGAAAATTGTATTGGCATTCGGGACATCTACGCCACTTTCGATGATGGTTGTAGCGACCAAAACATCATATTTTCCTTCCATAAAATCCAGGACATTCTGCTCCATCTGTTTTCCTTCCATTTGTCCGTGTGCGGTAATGACTTTTGCATCAGGAACCAATCTTTGGATTAATCCTGCAATATCTTTCAGATTTTCGATCCTGTTATTGATGAAATAAACCTGTCCGTCTCTTTGCAATTCATACGAAATCGCATCTCGCAGAATCTCTTCGTTAAAGCCAACAATACTCGTCTCAACAGGCTGACGGTTTGGCGGAGGTGTTTTGATCACGGATAAATCTCGTGCTGCCATCAATGAAAACTGCAACGTTCTAGGAATTGGAGTCGCCGTCAATGTCAATGTATCGACATTGGTTTTCATCGTCTTCAGTTTATCTTTAACAGAAACTCCGAATTTATGTTCTTCATCAATAATCAATAAACCGAGATTCTTGAATTTCACTTTATCCGAAGCCAACTGATGAGTTCCAATCACGATATCGATTTTTCCGTCTTTCAAACCTGCCAACGTTTCAGATTTCTGTTTTGCAGTTCGGAAACGGTTCAAATATGAAATATTCACTGGAAAATCTTTCAGTCTGTCTTTAAAACTTCTGTAATGCTGGAAAGCCAGAATCGTCGTTGGAACCAGAATTGCGACTTGTTTACTGTCAGTCGCCGCTTTGAACGCCGCACGGATTGCAACTTCCGTTTTCCCGAATCCAACGTCACCACAAATCAATCGGTCCATCACGCCTTCATCTTCCATATCTTTTTTGACGTCGATGGTCGCTTTTTCCTGGTCCGGCGTATCTTCGTAAAGGAAACTCGCTTCCAACTCATTCTGAAGGTAAGAATCCGGCGAATATTGGAAGCCTTTAGCAGTTTTTCTTTCCGCATATAATTTAATCAAATCAAAAGCAATTTGCTTAACTCTGGCTTTTGTCTTCTGCTTCAGCGACTTCCAAGCTGGCGAACCGAGTTTGCTGAGAACAATTTCTTTTCCGTCTGGACCGTTATATTTTGAAATTTTATGAAGTGAATGAATACTCACATAAAGCAAGTCTCCATTTTTATAACTCAGTTTAAAACATTCCTGAATTTTTCCGTCATTATTGACTTTCACTAATCCCATAAATTTCCCAATTCCATGGTCGATATGCGCAATGTAATCACCAACTTTCAAAGACATTAAATCTTTGAGTGTCAACTGCTCCGACTTCGCAAAAGTGTCTTTGGATTGGTAACGCTGATATCGGTCAAAAATCTGATGGTCGGTATAAACCAGAATTTTGTTTTCAGAATCTACAAAACCTTCGTGCAATTCGGATTTGAAACTTTTGAACGGAATCTCGTGCTCTAATTCCTCAAAAATCGATTCTAATCTTTCCTTTTGTTTTTCACTAGAAAATGAAATCCATGTGTCAAAACCCTGACTTTGTTTCTCTTCCAAATCCTGAATCAACAATTCGAAATTTTTATGAAAACTCGGCTGTTGTGTTTGGCTGAGTTCTATATTATGAATCTTTGGAAGCTCAAATTGCTGAGAGCTGAAATCAATCGTTTTGAATTTGATTAATTTATTCTGAAATTCAGGTTCAGAAATGAATAATTCGTCAGGCGTTCTATGTTTGATGTCTTTGCTTAATGTCTCAAATTTTTCTAATGCTTTTTCGTGAAAATCCCTGATTCTTTTAGTGGAAAGGTAAAGATTCTTTGAAACTACAAAACTGTCATCAGGCAATAATTCAAACAAAGAAACTTTGCTCCCGGAAACTGAAAAATTCATATTGGAAACCAACTGGAATTCATCTATTTTATCTAAAGAAAGTTGAGATTCTATATCAAAAGTTTTGATGCTTTCGACCTCATTTCCAAAAAATGTGATTCGGAAAGGTTTCTCATTAGAAAAAGAAAAAACATCCACAATTCCGCCTCGGACAGAGAATTCTCCCGGCTCTGAAACAAAATCTGTTTGGTTGAATTGATAATGATTCAGCAACTCATCCACAAAATCAAAATCCAATTGGTCGCCGACTTTTATCTGATGAGAAATTGCTTTGAAATCTTCCTTTTTCAAAACTTTTTCAGATAACGCACCAATGAAGGCAACAATCACTTTTGGTGATTTACCGGAATTCAGTTTATTGATAACCTCGGTTCTAAGAACGAGATTCGCATTTTGAGTTTTTTCAACTTGGTAAGGTTCAAGATGTGTTGCGGGAAAGTACAGAACGTTGTCCTTTCCCAACAAATCTTCCATTTCCGCATTGATGTAAAGCGCATCTTCTTTGTCATCAATCAAATAAAGAATGGTTTTGTTCTGAGTCAGAAAAAGTTCCGAAGCCAAAATTGAAACCGCAGAACCCGCACTTCCTTTGACCGAAATATGCTGATGTTTTGATATTTGTGAAAAAATCTCGTTCCCGAATTGTTTCTGAAGCAAGTCGGGCAATAGATTTTGATTGATTTTTTTTAATTCCATTAATATAGATATAAACGCAAAAAGCGATTCCGAGAAAATTTCGGAACCGTTATTTGTGTTACAAAGATACTATTTTTCAAAAAAAATAGTTTTAATTTTACGACCTTAAACTATGTGCATTTGAAATTCGGTTTCAAAATATTATCCCTTTTCTGTCTGTTATCTATTCTTTTAACGCAATGTAAAGATGATGACGCCAACATTTTCCGTGCTTATGTGGAAGGAAAATTCACTTATTCTGATGGGAAATTTTTAGAAGAGCCTATTCATCTTATCGTCGATAAAAAAATAATCGCAGAAAGTTTTCCGAAAGAAAGCGGAAGTTTTGTTTTGGCCGGACCTTATGACAAAGGTTCTTACAAACTTCAACTCAAGGATTTTAAAATCAAGTCTTTTTCTACCGATACGCCGGGTTGTAAAATATCCAGCGATTCCCTGAGCATCGAAATTCCCGATGGTGTGACTTACGTTATTTTCAATGATATTACTTTGAAATAATGAAGAAACTTTTACTTTTTTCTTTAGCCTTAATATCGATTTCCACTTTTTCTCAAAGGAGAAAAAAACAGGATTGGACAGAAAACGTTCGTTCTTCTATAGACCCGCACGTTAAAGTAATGACTGTACTTGGTGATAATTTTCTCAAAGACACTTTTGATTATTTTTATGGTTTCGGGATTGGCGGAAATTTGAATCTTTATAAAAACTTCGGACTTGGTGTAGAATACACTTACTTCTTAGCTAATGTGAAAAATGCTGAAAAATTCGGTTATCTAGGTGCGCCTTCAATGAACAATTTTGACTGGTATATTTTCCATAAGGATAAATTAACAGAAGATTTTTTTGTGGAAGAAATCTTAGGTTATAGCACCTACCGAATGAAAAGTCCTTATCTCGACAATTCCGGCAAATTTTCTGAAGGAAATGGCGGACTCAATTTCGGTGCAAAAGCTATTTATACCATTGATAACGAAGGTTTTCAACAGGTAGTCTTCGGAACCAAACTTAATTTCTACAATGCTAAAATCGGAAATCAAAATCCTGATATCGCCGATTATTACTCCAAAGCACTATTTCTCAACTTCAGTTTAGCTTATCGTTATAATTTTTAAGCCGTTTTTAAGTTGTTATAATTTCTGGTTAAAGTTTTTTATTCTTAATTTTAAATCAATTAATAATATAAATTTGTTGAATCAAAACGACACCAAAATGAAAAATTTACTTACAACATTGTTGTTAACATTCGGATTAGGAATGGCTACAGCACAAACAACACCAGCTGCTGCAACTGCAACAAAAAAACAAGCTCAAAAAACAGAGAAGAAAGCAACAAAATCTGTAGAAGCTCAAGCTGCCAAAGTAGCGAACACGCCTGATGTTAAACTGAAAAAAGACGGAACTCCGGACAAAAGATACAAAGCCGCAAAAACGTTGAAAAAGGACGGAACTCCTGACAAACGTTACAAGGTCAACAAATAATTATCCTAATCAGTGAAGAAGAGAAGGACAATTAATTTTTCATAACTTTTATTTTTTTAAGACTTTACAAAATTTGTGAAGTCTTTTTTTTGGTTCACGATTTGATTATATCTCTACATCAATCCATAAAAAATATCGTTATGAGCCCAAAACCAATGCTAACTCTGTCGCAAGTTATGGAGAAGCTTAGAGAAAAAGGAATTACAGATGAGATAAGAATGACAGAGGATAAAAGATTTGTCATCTCAGGAACAGAAAAAACCCATCGTGCAGAAGATTTGAAGATTATCCGTGTTTACAGATTCGAAGGGGCGAGTGACCCGGACGACAACGTTGCTCTTTATCTAGTAGAAGATGTTTATGGCAACAAGGCGATGATCATAGATTCTTACGGTGCCAATAGTAATTATGAAGGTCGTGAATTCGATGATTTTTTAAAATCTCTACCGACAGAAGAAAAAGAAGAATATGATTTCTAAACAAGAATCCATATATTAATAAAGCTTTTCTATTTTGAATAGCTTTATTTTTTTATTAAATTTTGATAACGAGAAGCGACTTTTTCAAACCATCTTCTATGCCTTTCCAATAGAAGTTGAAGAACGAGCGTTCTTTGTTTCGTTCCACATAAATATCTACAGATTCAGGGAACTTCTGAGAATCTTTTTTCACGACCAGATTGGCAATGGCTGACAAGAATTTCTTTTTCTCTTTAGTATCTTTATCCAGAACGCTCACCTTTAAATCTTTGTGCGTGATTCTGAATTTTCCATTCATAATATCATTATTGCCTTTGAAATCATAATTGAGGCTTGTAATGGTTCCCGTTGCAGTGATGTTCATATAAGGTTTGATGAATGGATTGATGTCATTTGCGGGAAGATTGTTGATATAACCGCCAATTGTAAACTGATCACGCATATTTCCTGTGTCAAAGTTCCAATTCACCTTCATCGGAGAAACGCCCATAAACTTGCAATTGATAACAATCGGAACTTTGGTATTAGCCCCTTTTTGTTTATTTGAATTAAGGTTTTTAACGTTCATGTTGAAATCCGTAAAGAACACTTTTCCAGGTCCGTTAGAATCCGGCTTGTCTTCTTCGTACACCAGTTTGGACTGAATAAGATTCAGATTTTCAACAACTAAAGGAAATTTTATTGTTCGTAATAATTTGGAATACAACAATTTTTCTTTCGGATTATCTTTCGGGATTTTGCTTCGGAAAATGTTCGCATCTACCTGATGAAGCTTTACGGTTTTAAGGGAAATATTCGGTTGGTCATTTTCGAATTTCCATTTTAATCCGCTTAACTGAATTCTGTTTGCAGAAATATCAAATAAGTCATCTTCCATCGGAATCATTCTTACAAACTCTGCTCTGGAAACTTTTGGATTTAATTTAAAATTCAGTAAATCAATGTTTTGCGGAGTCATGTTAAAGGTTGACAAATTCATTGTATAATATCGTCCCGCATCATAAAAAAACTGCTTTCCTGTAATTTTATAATCTTGATAAGTAAAAGGAATTTTACTTTTCGAAGTTTCTTCATCCATCAAAAAATCTTTGATATTAGCATTGAACTGAACTAAGGAAAGTGATGGGTTTCCATTGGATTTTAAAATGGATAATTTACCATTAATAATATCTAAATTCTGAAAATCAATGTTAAAGTTTGACTTTTTATCATTTGACTTAACAATTTTATTATCACGATTTTGAATGATAAATTCCGATTCCTGGATCTTTGCATTTTTAAGACTTAATTTCGTTTTGCTAAAAATCAAATCATCGAAAGAGAGATTCTTGCTCTTGATATGAAGAAGACTCTTCTGATTTTTGAAACTCTTCTCCCAATCTTTGAAATCCAACATCGGTTTCAGTTCAAAATCATTGATTGACAATTGACCATTATTGGTAACAACTTTGGAAGAATTGATGGAATAAGCCGGACTTAATAAAAAGAAAAAGTCATTTGCTGTGATTTTGTAACTATCCAAAGCAAAAGGCAATTCGCTGGGATTATCGTTGAGACTTAGATTTTTAATATTAAGATTGAGTTTTCTTGATGAGAAATATTTTGTTCCGTTGAATTGTGTTACATCAAGATTTCCGTTTTCTATTTCGATATTTTTGATGAAAAAAGGAGTTGCTTCTTTGGCGACTTTATCAGCTTTCGGTTTGGATAAACGGATTTTCAAATTGGGATTTTTCAGCTTGATAGAATTGGCTTCGATTTGATTATCTTTTAACAATTTAACCAAGCCTAATCTACTGATATACAAGTCTTCCAAAGTTCCATCCAAGGCTACGCCTTCCAAATCATCCGGCTGTTTTGTTTTGACTTTGATTTGGTTTGCAGAAATGCTTCCGCTTAATATTTCGACATTCAGAGATTGATAAGAAATCTCGTAAGGTGTTTTGTTTTTGAGGTAATCAGGAAGTTTGTATTTTAACCAAAGACTGAATCCGATATTCAGCAATAGAGTCAAAGCCAAAAGACTACCAAGAACGATCAGTGAGATTTTTAAAGTTTTTTTCATCGAATTTTTTCTAGTTAATTGATTACTAAAAACCGTTCCAAGTTTACAGACTCAGTTCTATCACATAACCTTCGTGTCCTCTAACATTGATGAAATCATCTCCCTCAAAATGAAGATATTGCCCTTTAATACCTTTCAAAACGCCATTGAATTCTGGTTTTTTGTCCAAGGTAAAGACATTGATTTTTTCCGGTTTCTCAGAAGGAAAATCTAATTTTACAACATTATCTTCTGTTACTGCAAATTTCTTGAAATCGTTGGGAAAGTATTCCGCAATTTTGTTTCGGAAATCAATCAAGTCCAAAGTATCTTCATAATCATCCTGAAGCATTTTTTTCGGATTGGTTTTGTCGGCAATGTGTTTTTTCAATTCAACCTCAATCATTCCGGCTTCATAACGATTATCCGTAACCGCAATTGGCAAAGCGAAAGTGGCGCCTTGGTCAATCCAACGTGTCGGAATCTGATGTGTTCTTGTCACACCAACTTTCACATCGCCCGTGTAAGCCAGATATACGATATGCGGAACCAGTTGAATTTCCTTTTCAACTTCCAAATCTCTCTCTGCAACACCAAGATGTGCTGTTGATAATTCCGGACGAATGATTGTATCGCTGGCATAAGGACTTTCGAAAAAGCATTTTTTGCAAAATCCCATTCTGTAGACTTTTTCATCGCTTCCACAATTCACACATTCGTAACCGATATGTTTGATATGAAGTTCTTTCCCGAAAAGCTGATTCATATTAATCAAATCACCTTTCAGATTGAGAAAATATTGAATCGGTTGTCCGTTTTGGGAAATCATTTTTAGAATTTGTCCGGAGAATTGCATCGTTTAAAATTTTAGTAAAAGTACAGAAAAAAAGGTTATTTTTGTTCAAAACACAATTGAGATGGATGACCTGCAAAATGTAAGAAAGCATTTTACTTTTTTATTAAATTACGTTTTAGACTGTTCTAAAAAATCATTTTTGAGTGCAGATGATTTGGTTTTAGTTTCTAATGAAGTTAAAAATTTTAAAAAGTATATTCAAAAAGCGAATATCATAATGATTTGAAGGAGAAACTGGATGAAATTCATTTTAATTATTCCTCAACCAGAGCCGATCTCTCATCTTCCTTTCTCGTGGTAATCTTAGTAATTTTTACCTTAGGTCTTTATCTTATTTTTATGAAAGTTCAGGAATTGGAAAGAAAACGGCTGCTAACCAGTTTTCTAAATAGATATGAAGATTTATTAAAACTTTTTTAGACGGATTAAAATATTTGCTGAAATAAACATTTGATAATTTTTAATTTGATTTTTAATAATAGATTTGTCAACTTTTAAAACATTTTATATGAAAAATATTTATGCATTCTTATCATTATTGATAACTTCATTCTTTTTTGCACAAACAACAATCTATTCAGAGAATTTTGGAAATCCTGCGGCTACAACTCTTTTGCCCGCATATACAGGTTATCAAAATAGCTCGCCAATTACTTATTCTGGTACTGCTGACGTAAGAACATCTACACCTTCAGATTATGCAGGAGCTAGTGGTCAAGGCTGTGTTTTCTTTGGTGCAGTGACTACATCCTCTGGCAATCCCGCAAAAACATTAATTATTAGTGGAATCAACACTATAAACTATCAAGATCTTACACTTTCTTTCGGACACCAAAAGGGAACCAATGCGGGCAGTAATGAATTAAAAGTTGAGGTAAGCTCTAACGGAACAGATTGGACTCAACTGAATTATACAAGACCAACAGGTTCAGGAACGTCTGTTTGGTTAGTAGTAACGCCAACAGGAACAATTCCTGCAACATCTAATCTTTCTATTAGGTTTACTAATGTATTGGACTCTAATGTTGGCTTTCGTGTAGACGACGTAAAATTAACAGGAAACCAAACTTTGGCAGTAAACAATGTTAAGAAAGAAAAATTCAACATTTATCCAACTGTCGTAACCAACGGAATTATTTGTGTGACTTCTGCTACCAATCAGACTAAGAAAGTAACTATTTATGATTCTTCTGCAAAATTGGTAATCAGCAGAGGAACTGATAAAGAAGTTAATGTTTCTCAACTTCCAAGCGGAACTTACGTAATGAATGTCGAAGAAAACGGCGTAGTTGAGTCTAAAAAATTTATTGTTAAGTAAATAATTAATAAAACGATATTAAAAAGAATCTCTGAATAAGGGATTCTTTTTTTGTTAAATCCTTATATTCGCATCACAATCAGTTTTATGAAATATCTCGTAACCGGGGGAAGCGGTTTTATAGGGTCACATTTAGTAGAGAGTCTTTTAAAAAATGGACATTCTGTCATCAACATTGACAACTTTGATGATTTCTACAATTACACAATCAAGATCAAAAATACACTCGAATCTACAAATAATAATTCTGAGTTTAATTTTACTGATAAAGACGCTGATATTAACAATTTAATATCTTTAACAAAATCAGAATCTTACCAACTTTGTTATCAAGACATTCGTGATAAGCAAGGTCTTGAGGAAATATTCAAAAAACATAAAATTGATCTGGTAATTCATTTGGCGGCTTTAGCAGGTGTTCGGCCTTCTATTGAAAGACCTTTGGACTATGAGGCGGTAAATATCCGTGGAACTCAGAATCTTTGGGAATTGTGTAAAGAATTCGGAGTTAAAAAATTCGTTTGCTCCTCATCTTCAAGTGTTTACGGAAACCAAGAAAAAATTCCGTTTTCTGAATCTGACAACGTGGACAATCCAATTTCTCCTTATGCAGCAACCAAAAAAAGTGGCGAAATCTTAGGTCATGTTTATCATCATCTTTATAATATAGATATGATTCAGCTTAGGTTTTTCACGGTTTATGGACCAAGGCAAAGACCAGATTTGGCTATTCATAAATTTACTAAATTGATTTTTGAAAATCAAGAAATCCCTTTCTACGGCGACGGTTCTACTGCCAGAGATTATACTTTTATTGATGATGTTATTGATGGAGTTCTAAAGTCTATAAATTATCTTGAGAATAATAATGATGTTTATGAGATTGTAAATCTTGGGGAAAGCGAAGTTATTACTTTGAATGAAATGGTTTCAACATTAGAAAATGCCATTGGTAAAAAAGCAGTCAGAAAAAATCTGCCAATGCAAGCCGGAGATGTCATAAAAACCAATGCGGACATCACAAAAGCCAAGTCTCTGATTGGCTATAATCCGACCACAAACTTCCAAAATGGCACAAAAAAATTTGTGGAATGGTTTTTGGGAAATCGGCAATAACAGATCTCTGATAACAGAAATTTTGGAAATAAGATGAATTTATTTTTAAATATTATTGAAAATCAGTAGAAATATGTATAAAGTATCACCTAATTTTTTACTTTTGCAAAAATTTTAAATTATGTATTGGACATTAGAATTAGCTTCATATTTAAGCGATGCACCTTGGCCGATGACCAAGGCAGAATTAATTGATTACGCCATTAGAACAGGAGCTCCTATGGAAGTTGTAGAAAACCTTCAGGCCATTGAGGACGAAGGAGAAATCTATGACGCTATCGACGAAATCTGGAGCGATTATCCTACAGACGAGGATTACCTTTGGAACGAAGACGAATATTAAGTCAAAAATAAGCTGAACTATAATAGATTTAGCTTAAAAATATATCACACAACAAGTGTAAATTAAAACGCTTTGGATTCTTATATCCTAAGCATAAATCAGAAATTTATGAGTTTTTTAAATACCGTTCTTAAAAGTTTTTTGGGAGACAAAAATGCAAAAGATCTTAAAGAAGTAAAAAAAGTTGTCGCAAAAATAAAAACAGTAGAATCTGGCATCCAATCATTATCTGATGATGGTTTGAGAGATAAAACTGCAGAATTTAAGGAGAAGATAAAATCTGCAACGGCTAAGTTTACAACCCAAATAGACGACATAAAAGAGCAAATAAAAAACTCAACCAACGTTGACGAAAAAGAAGCGCTTTTCAACAAAATAGAAGGTCTTAAAAAAGAATCTTACGAGGTTGAAGAAAAAGTTCTTAACGAGATTCTTCCAGAAGCTTTTGCTTTAGTGAAAGAAACTTCAAGACGTTTGGCGCAGAATGGAGAAATCCGTGTTAAAGCGACAGATAAAGACCGTGAATTAGCAGCTACGAAAGATTTTGTTTTTCTAGATGGTGATATTGCTGTTTGGAAAAATACTTGGGATGCTGCTGGAACTCCAGTTGTTTGGGATATGGTACATTATGACACACAGTTTATTGGTGGTGTCGTATTACATTCCGGAAAAATTGCAGAAATGGCAACTGGTGAAGGTAAAACTTTGGTTGGAACTTTACCAATTTATCTTAATGCGCTTCCAGAAAGAGGAGTTCACGTTGTAACGGTCAATGACTATTTGGCAAAACGTGACTCGGCTTGGATGGGGCCATTGTATCAATTCCACGGATTAACGATTGATTGTATCGATCTTCATCAGCCTAACTCAGATGCCAGAAGAAAAGCATATCAGGCAAGTATCACTTACGGAACGAATAACGAGTTCGGTTTTGATTACTTGAGAGATAATATGGTAACCAATCCTACTGAATTAGTTCAGGGAGAATTGAATTTTGCCATTGTCGATGAGGTTGACTCTGTCTTGATTGATGATGCAAGAACACCCTTGATTATTTCTGGTCCGGTTCCTCAAGGTGACAGACAGGAATATGACGTTCTTAAACCTTCTATCGACAGAATTGTTGAAGTTCAGAAAAAAACCGTTTCTGGTATTTTTAATGAAGCTAAAAAACTAATCGCCAACGGAAATACCAAAGAAGGTGGTTTCAAATTGCTTCAGGCTTACAGAGGTCTTCCAAAGAACAGACAACTGATCAAGTTCTTGTCAGAAAGTGGAAACCGAGCATTACTTCAGAAAGTTGAAGGTCAATATATGGCTGATAACAACCGTGATATGCCAATCGTAGATAAGGATCTTTATTTCGTAATCGATGAGAAAAATAATCAGATCGATTTGACGGATAAGGGTGTAGAATATATGTCTGCAGGTAATGAGGATCAACAATTCTTTGTTTTGACAGACATCGGGACAGAAATTGCTGACATCGAAAAGAAAAACCTTTCCAAGGAAGAAGAATTCGCTGCAAAAGAAGAATTGTATAGAGAATTTGCTGTAAAATCTGAGCGTATTCACACGATGAATCAATTGCTTAAAGCTTATACCTTATTTGAGAAAGATGATGAGTATGTTGTAATTGACGGCGAAGTGAAAATCGTAGATGAGCAGACGGGTCGTATTATGGACGGTCGTCGTTATTCAGACGGACTTCACCAAGCAATTGAAGCTAAGGAAAATGTAAAAATCGAAGCAGCAACTCAAACATTTGCGACGATTACTTTACAAAACTACTTCCGTATGTACAACAAGTTGGCTGGTATGACTGGTACTGCGGAAACAGAAGCTGGAGAATTCTGGCAAATTTACAAATTGGATGTGGTGGTAATTCCTACCAACAGACCAATCCAAAGAGATGATAGACAAGATTTGGTTTTCAAAACCAATCGTGAAAAATACAATGCAGTAATCGAAGAAATCGAGAGATTGACCTCGGCAGGAAGACCTGTTTTGGTTGGTACAACTTCGGTTGAGATTTCTCAATTACTGTCAAAAGCATTAAGTTTAAGAAAAATCCAACATCAAGTTCTGAATGCGAAGCTTCACAAAAAAGAAGCAGAAATTGTAGCAGGAGCTGGTGGACCAGGCGTAGTAACTATCGCTACGAATATGGCTGGTAGAGGTACCGATATCAAACTGAAAGCTGAAGTTAAAGATGCCGGTGGTTTGGCAATCATCGGAACAGAAAGACACGATTCCCGTCGTGTTGACAGACAGTTAAGAGGTAGAGCTGGTCGTCAGGGAGATCCGGGAAGTTCTCAGTTCTATGTTTCTTTGGAAGATAACCTGATGCGTCTTTTCGGTTCTGAAAGAATCGCTAAGATGATGGACAGAATGGGTCATAAAGAAGGTGAAGTGATTCAGCATTCTATGATTTCCAAATCTATCGAAAGAGCTCAGAAAAAAGTTGAAGAGAACAACTTCGGTGTTAGAAAGAGATTGCTGGAATACGATGACGTGATGAACAAACAGCGTGACGTTATCTATAAACGTAGAAAGAACGCATTGTTCGGAGATCACTTGAAGTATGATATCGTCAATATGATTTACGATACTGCTGCTGCAATTGTTTCTTCAGCTAAAGCAACTGGAAATTATAAAGATTTTGAATTCGAGATTATCAAGCACTTCACAATGGAGTCGCCGGTGAATGAATCAGAGTTTGGAAGTTTACAAATCCCTGCGCTTACAGATAAAGTATTCAAAGCTGCTAAAGAAGATTATGACTTAAGGTTGAATCTTCTGAAAGAAAACGCCTATCCAATTATCGAGAATGTTTATCTTAACCAAGGTTCTATGTTCAAGATGATCCAAGTTCCTTTCACAGATGGCATCAAAACAATGACTATTGTTACAGATTTGAAAGAAGCTTACGAAACCAAATGTGAATCATTGATCACAGATTTCGAGAAGAATATCTCTTTAGCAATCATCGATGAAAACTGGAAGACACACTTAAGAGAAATGGATGATTTAAGACGTTCTTCCCAGGGTGCGGTTTATGAGCAAAAAGATCCATTGGTAATTTACAAACAAGAATCTTTCTATTTGTTCAGCGAAATGGTTGACAAAGTCAATAAAGAAATTGTATCGTTCTTGTATAAAGGTGAAATCCCTGCTTAAGATAAGATTTAAACCATAAATAATAAAATATCCTGTTGAGAAATCAATGGGATTTTTATTTGGACTAATTCTTAATAATCTGATAAAAATCACAATTATTGTTAATTTAGAACAATTAAAAATAATACCTTTGCAAAAAATTATTCCCTTAATGAAGAAACTAATTGTGAGTGCTGTGGTTTTAACTTCCACTTTCGCTTATGCTCAGGAAAAAAAAGACACTGTTAATTCAAAAAATATTGAGGAAGTTATCATCGATAAAATGGTAAAGAAGCTTGATACTGAGTCGTCAAACAAAATGCCTATCAGCTTTATTGAGAATCCACAAGTATATTCTTCAATTGATAGAGGAATTTTAGAAAATCAGAATATTTTTACAGTGGACGATGCTTACAGAAATGTAACAGGTTTACAGAAAATGTGGAATCCTACAGGAAGAGCTGGAGATGGAGGTTCATTCTTCGTTTTAAGAGGTTTCCCTTCCCAAGCTTCTACAAGAAATGGTATGGTTGCTCCCGTTACTTCTACAATTGATGCAATTAATGTTGAAACGCTGGAATTTTTGAAAGGTCCGGTAGGAACACTTTACGGCAGTACAGTAGCATCTTACGGTGGTCTAATTAACAGAGTGACCAAAAAACCTCAGCAGAATTTTTTCGGTGCTGTTTCAGCTTCTGCTGGAAGTTATAATACTTATAGAGCTACTGCAGACATCAATGCACCAATTACCAAAGATTTGTTATTCCGTGTTAATACAGCCTATACCAATGATGGAAATTTTACAAAAACGGATGCAAAAAATCAATATACTACGTTTGCTCCAAGTTTGACTTGGAATGTTTCTGAAAAAGTTCAGTTGAATGTAGATTATGAATTGTTCCAAAATCGAGTAACTGCAAATCCATATTTCTTCTACCTTTCACCAAAAACTTTGAATGGAATTGATAATATGAATGATTTGGAAAAAGTTGCAGGATTAGACTATAAAGAATCTTACACTGGAAAAGGTTTGTATATGACTGCAAGAAATTCCAATGTTTTTGGAAATGTAAAATGGAAAATCAACGATAACATAACGTCTAATACTTATATCAACAATTCTGACTCTTATTCAGACGGTTATAATCCCTATTTTTCTATTGCTTATGATGCTACATCTTCTTCATACAAAGTTGCTAGAGCGGATCAATCTACAAGTGGCAGTAAAAAAGCTTGGTTTCAGGTTCAACAAAACTTCAACTTCAATTACGACTTTTCTAATGGAATGAAAAACAGAACAGTTGTTGGTTTTGACTATATGAGAACAACGGAAAGATTACGCTATAAGTATCTAAATTTTAATTTTGATACAGTTGATGCTTCAGGCGCAGATTATTCAGGGATGAATACTGACGCTCTGTCTGCACTTTACTCAAATCCTACAAATGTTTCCACTTGGGATTATATAAGAGATTTAAATACTTATTCAGGATATATTTCTAATTTATTCACTCCAATTGAAAACTTGCATATTATGGCAGGTCTTCGTTATGAAAATAATGACTATTTGGGAGGGACTTCTGGATCTAATTCAGAGCAAGCATACAATCAATCTGCATTTTCACCGAAAGCTGGAATTGTTTACGAAATTGTAAAAGATAAATTCTCGATATTCGGTAATTACCAAAACTCTTTCAAATCTAATGGATATTATACTTCAGATGTAGCAGGAAATACAACTTTGTCTGACCCAGAAAGAGGAAATCAATTGGAAGGAGGTTTGAAGGCTAGTTTATTCAAAAACAGATTAAATGCAACAGTTTCTTACTATAACATTAAAGTGAAAAACCAATTGCTTTATACTGGAGAGTATGCACCAAATTTTACTTCAGTTCAAAAACAAGCGGCTTCTACACTCAGCAAAGGTTTCGAATTGGAAGTTAATGCATATCTTGTCAAAGGATTCTCTTTAGTCGGAGGTTTGGCTTACAACGATACAGTTGATGAATCAACAGATTTGAGACCAACAACAGCGGGTTCTTTCTGGAATGCGAATTTTAATTTAGCTTATCAATTTGTTGATGGAAAAGTAAAAGGTCTAGGTTTTGGATTTGGCGGAAACTATGCGAGTGACAATAATGTTACTGGAGATTTTATTCTACCAAAATATTTCGTCTTAAATGTTAATGCATTTTATGATGCTAAAAAGTTCAGAGTTGGGGTTAAAGTTGATAACTTAACTAACGAGCATTATTGGACAGGATATTCTACTGCCAATCCACAAATGTTAGCTAACTTTTTAGGAACGGTCGCTTACAAATTCTAAAACAATAAAAATTTGGCTTTTTAGATATTTATGAAGAAAAAACATCATCATAAGAAGAAACCTGGGTTCTTTAAAAAATGGTCAGCCAAACTACATTTGTGGTTTGGCTTATCCATTGGTATCCTGATATTTATTATTTCGATTACAGGAGCTCTTTATGTTTTCAAGGACGAGATAGAAAACTTTACCCGTAAAGAATACATCTACCACAACGAACAAAATATAGAGTCCAAAAAAGTCATTCCGATTCGCAAATTGGAGAAACTGGTAGATCAACAAACCAAAGAAAAATATCCAATCCACTGGGTCAATGTTCCGATTGACAAAAAAATGTCTTATCAGTTCTATTGGTACGAGCATCAGCCGGATCAATGGAATTATTTTGATGAATTTCCGATTTACAAATTAGCTTACGTTAATCCATATAATGGAAGAGTTCTGCAGGTTTATGATGAGAAAAACGGATTCTTTGCCATTGTAAAGTCCATCCACTGGAGTTTTCTTTTGAAACAAGACTGGGGAACTTATGTGGTTGGGATTCCGGTTGTTATATTTTTGATAATGTTAATTACCGGAATTATACTTTGGTGGCCAAAAAACAAAGCCGCAAGAAAACAACGTTTCAAATTCCAATGGAAAGACACAACGCAGTGGAAAAGGAAGAATTACGACCTTCATAACATCCTTGGTTTCTATTCTTCAATTTTCGCATTGATTCTTACAATTACAGGATTATTCTACGCATTTTTCGTCGTTCAGGCTATGATTTATTTGATATTTTCAGGAGGAGAAACGGCTTATCCAGATTTTTCAAAAATCACGACCAAAGCACCAATTGAAATGAGAACCGACAAAACATTGGATAAAATTTCCGATAAAGTGATTGAGCTTTATCCTGATGCGTTTGCTTTTTCTTTGGACTTAGGACATCCGCATATTGATGATCACGAGCATCCACATTTTGAAGTTTATGTAAAGCATTTGTCTTATTCTTATCACAAAAGCAGTAGTTTGATTTTTGATGAGAATTCTGGAGAGCTATTACACAGACACGATCCAAAAGATAAAAATTTTGGAGAAAAAACGGTGGCTGCAAATTACGATATTCACGTTGGAGCTATATTAGGATTGCCAACGAAAATCATTGCTTTTATTGTGAGTTTGATTATTGCATCAATGCCAATAACTGGATTTATGATCTGGAGGGGAAGAAGAAAGAAAACACAAACAAAATAATTGATATTAAAACCTGAATTAAATCATTCAGGTTTTTTATTAAATTTAATTCATACTATTTTAGTATAGATTATTTATTTTCTACATTTGCTCATTAATTTTAAACTATGAGCAGACCTTCGACTTTTTGGGGAAAGGCAATCTTTGTCTTTTTCATTTTGTCATTCACATTTTCTTTTGCACAAAATTCTATCTACGGAAAAATTCTTGACAGCATTAATAATAAATCTATCAGCGGTGTAAAAATATCATCGAAATCGGATAGGAATTTATCAATACAAACAGACCAAAATGGAAATTTTGTCTTTAACAACATCGATTCATTTCCTTTCGAATTAAAAATCCAGAAAAAAAGTTTCGAAACAAGATTCGTATCAATAAAAGAAATACCTACAGATACTTTATTCATAAAACTTCTTCCAAATGATGTTGTAATCACAGAAGTTGTTGTAACGGCAAGAAGAAGAGAAGAGACTGCACAGCAAGTTCCGATTCCTATCAATGTAATATCAGGGAAAAAAGCGGAAGAAACGGGCGCTTTCAATGTCAATCGATTGAAAGAATTTGTTCCATCTGTTCAATTTTACAGCTCAACGCCTAGAAACACAAGTCTCAGCATCCGAGGTTTGGGCTCAACTTATGGTTTGACGAATGACGGACTTGACCCAGGTGTAGGGTTTTACGTTGACGGTGTTTATTATGCAAGACCTGCAGCTACAACTTTAGATTTTGTCGATATAGAAAGAATCGAAGTTTTGCGAGGCCCGCAGGGAACTTTGTTTGGAAAAAATACAACTGCAGGAACTTTCAATGTTACGACAAAACAGCCAAGTTTTACAACTGGAGGAACAGCTGAAATCAGTTATGGAAATTATGGTTTCATTCAGGCAAAAACTTCTGTAACTGGAGCAATTACGGATAAATTTACGAACAGGTTTTCTGCATCAGGAACTCACAGAGACGGAACAATTTATAATTCAAGAACCAATCAGGAGCTTAATGATATTAATTCAATCGCCATCAGAGACCAATTATTATACAAACCGAATGAAAATCTGAAATTCATTCTAACCGGAGATTACAATAGATTAAGAGCCAACGGATATGCGCAGGTCATTGCCGGAGTTGTAGCGACCAAAAGAGCGGCTTACAGACAATTCAATAATATAATTTCTGACCTTGGCTATACTTTGCCAAAAATCGACCCATTTAACAGAACTGTTGATACAGACACACCTTGGAAAGCTGAGCAAGATATGGGCGGACTTTCTTTGAATGTTGAATATAATCTCGGAAAAGGAAAAATCACGTCAACCTCAGCGTGGAGATTTTGGAACTGGAATCCTTCAAATGACAGAGATTTTATAGGACTTTCCGCATTGGCAAAATCACAGGCACCGAGTAAACATCAGCAATGGAGTCAGGAAATCCGCTGGTCTGGAAACTTCAATGAAAAATTGAGCGGCGTCTTTGGCGTTTTCGGAATTTGGCAGAGATTAAGAGCTGATAAAGATGGACAAATCGAAGAAGCAGGAAAAGACCAATGGCGATTTTCTCAGAATACAACAAGTTCTCTTTGGCAGACTGCAGGACTGTTAGATGGCTATGGAATCAAATCTTATCCAAGTCTCAATTCCTTCAGTGGAGCGGTGTTTGGACAGTTGGATTGGAGCTTCACCGAAAAACTTAGTTTGCTTCCAGGAATTAGAATTAATTATGATAAAAAAGAAATCGACTTCAAAAGAATCACTTACGGAGGATTGGAAATTTCTGATGATAACCCTGACAAAGATGCTCTGCAAGCAATTAAAAATTCAGTTTATAGCAATCAGGAATTCAACGCTTCAATTGATGACACCAATTTTTCTGGACAATTAACTTTAGCTTATAAATCAACTAAAAATTATAATCTTTTTGGAACTTTCTCAACCGGCTTTAAACCAGTTGGACTTAATCTAGGAGGTCTTCCCACAGACAACGGAAGAGTAATGACAGAACTTGCAGTTGTAAAACCGGAAAGAATCCTACACTATGAAATCGGGCTTAAATCTCAACCACTTAAAAATTTGATTTTCAATTTAACAGTTTATAATTCTGATATCAAGGATTATCAAATACAAGTTCAGGCAGAAAGTTTACAACTTAACCGAGGCTACCTTGCCAATGCAGAAAAAGTTCGAGTACAAGGAATAGAAACTGATATTTCTTATACCTTCAGTAACTTCTATTTCTTCACAAATCTGGCTTATACAGAAGCAATTTATAAGAAATTCACCAATGCACCACCAGCTTTGGAAGATACAGGCGGTGTAAATTATGTCGATATCTCTGGAGGAGTTTTACCAGGCGTTTCAAAATGGGCAGGTTCAACAGGTGGAGAATTTAATTTTGCTGGAAAATTTTTGAAATATGAAGGGGATTATTTCTTTGCTTTGGACAGTTATTATCGTTCAACTTTTTCATCCAGTCCGACTCCGTCTAAGTTTATGAATGTTGCCGGATATGCTTTATTCAATGCAAGATTTGGTTTCCGAGTGAGACAAGGCGTTACAACATATATTTGGGTAAGAAATATTTTTAACAGAGATTATTTTGAGCAATTGCTTCCGGGAGCTGGGAACGCCGGAAATTACGCTGGCGTTTTAGGAGACCCGAGAACTTTTGGATTAACGATAAAAGTCAGTTTCTAATTTTAAAATTAAATTAATATTTATCACATATTACATTGTTTTTACCTAAATTTAGGGTCTTAAAAAATTAAAAATCGATGTCATTAATTGATCTATCCAAACAAATAGCAATCGGAATTGATATTGGCGGAACTAATACCAAATTCGGCTTGGTCAATCACCGTGGAGAAATTCTTGCTAAAGGAAGTATAAAAACTGAAGATTATAAACAAGTAGAGGATTTTATAGATGCTTTATACACCAATATAAAACCTCTTATAGATGAGGTTTCCGGCAATGCTACTTTGGATGGTATTGGCGTTGGAGCACCTAATGCCAATTACTTCAAAGGTACAATAGAACTGGCTCCTAACCTTCCTTGGAAAGGTGTAGTTCCCTTTGCAGAATTGATGAAAGCCAAATTTGGAGTTCCTTGTAAAATGACAAATGATGCCAATGCAGCTGCTCTTGGAGAAATGATGTTTGGTGCAGCAAGAGGAATGAAAGATTTCATAATGATTACCTTGGGAACAGGTGTTGGAAGTGGAATCATCAGTGGAGGAAATCTGATTTATGGTCACGATGGTTTTGCCGGAGAACTAGGACATACGATTGTAAAACCTGGTGGAAGAAAGCACTGGAGTACTGGTTCTGAAGGAAGTCTTGAAGCTTACGCCTCTGCAACAGGAATTGCTATTACGGCAAAGAAATTCCGCGCTGAGTTTCCTGACTCAATGTTGAATCAATACCCAGAAGATGCCATCAATTCTAAAACCGTTTTCGAATGTGCAGAAAAAGAAGATCCAACAGCTATAGAAGTTTTTAGATATACAGGACAGAAACTGGGAGAAGCATTAGCCAATTTCGTGATGTTTTCTTCTCCTGAAGCAATATTGTTATTTGGAGGTGTAATCAAAGCTGGTGAATACCTTTTGAAGCCTGCCAAATTACATATGGAGAGAAACCTGCTTCCCATCTTCCGCGGAAAAGTAAAATTAGTTTTCAGCGAATTGGACGAGGCAGATGCAGCTATACTTGGAGCCAGTGCTCTGGTATGGGAAAATAATAAATAATTGATATTAAGAATCCTTTGGTCTTTCGTATTTATTAATAGGAATAATTTTTGCTATTAAGATATAGGAAAATCAAAGGATTTTTCTTTTCGAAGAATGACTCGTTATTTATTAATCATCTTATGTTTTTTCCTCGTCAACTGTAGTGGACAGGAGAAAAAATCAAAACCCTTAACAAATCAAAAAATGGATAAGAACAATTTGGAATATGCCACTTTGGCAGGCGGATGTTTTTGGTGTGTAGAAAGTTGTTTTCATATGCTGAAAGGCGTAGAATCTGTAACCTCAGGCTATTCGGGCGGACACAAAGACAATCCGACTTATGAAGAAGTTTGTACCGGAACTACCGGACACGCAGAAGTGGTAGAAATTGCCTTTGACCCAAAGATTATTTCTTTCAAACAATTATTGGAAGTATTCTGGTTCCTTCATAATCCTACGACGCTTAACAGACAAGGAAATGATATTGGAACGCAATACAGATCATCAATTTTCTATCATTCAGAAAAGCAAAAGCAAGAAGCGGAAGAATCGATGAAAGAATCTGAAGCAAAGCAGGAATGGAACGGAAAATATGTAACAGAGATTGTTCCTTTCAAAAAATTCTGGCCTGCGGAAGCTTACCACCAGGGCTATTATAATGCTAATCCAACTCAGCCATATTGTAGTGCTGTCGTGGGACCAAAAATTCAAAAATTCAAAAAACATTTTGGAGAAATGGGTTGGCTAAACGAAAAAGCGGAGAATTAATCTCCGCTTTTTTTATTCAAATTTTTATTTCGTTTTCCATTCCTGATTACGTTTGTTTTCCGAACGCTTTTGCCCATTATCAATATTATAAGCCAAACCAATTCCTAAGGTTTGCTTCAACTGTGTTTTCTTGATTTGATTATGATCATACAATAGATCCAAAGTGACGTTGGTCGATATGTACTTGTTGACTTTCATATTCAGAATTCCGGAATAGGACAAAACAAGCCTTTCCGGATGATCTAGATAATTAGAAAAAACCGAAGCATTATTTTGCAATGTAATATTTTCCATCAACTTTACTTTGTACTGCGCCGTCCCCAAGAAACCAAATTGGAACAGCATAGAATCGCCGTCATTCTTCAGTCCATAATTCCCTGCCCATTGCAAATCTTTGTCCAAAACAAAAGTAAATCTTGCGTTGGCAGGACGCAATGTCATTGTGAAATTATCGCTGGGTTTATAAGTAAAACCTGCTCCCACATTAACATAGCCAGGAGACATAAAATTGGATATTTTGGAAGCTTCGGGATTATTACCATCCTCGTAACCTGGAGCAAATTGAGAAATCAACCCAGCCCCAACCGAGGCATACCAATTTCCAGAAATTTTGCGCCCATAATTGGTAGAAAGATTAATCACATCCTGCGTTTTCCGGGGTCCTACGCCTTGGGTATTATTCATCCCATAACCAAGAATAATGAGATTTTCCCAAAGATCTTTGTCTTTCTCATAAGTCATATTGTAATTGACTCCAGCCTGCCAGCCAATATTATTAGCACCACCGGCAACCCAATTGGAAAATGCCGATTGATTGAGCATTAATGTATTTTGTCCTATAATAGACCAAGCTTTGGTAGAATCTTGCACAGGCTGTTCTTGTGCATAGGAACTTAAGGCGAATAAAAGGCTTACTGATAATAGAACTTTCTTCATATTTATTTGTTTTTGATTAAACAAATATAATAAATAGAAGAATGATTAGTTAATGAATGGCTTTATAACACCTGTATTGCTATCTCTGTCAACCTTATAACCCAGATTATAAGTAACGCCAACTCCTAACGTTTGCTTTCTTTGTACTTTCTGAATCTGGTCGTGATCATACATTACATCTATCGTTACAGAAGTCGTAATGTACTTGTTGAATTTTAGATTAAGTGCACCGCTGTAATTGATATCAACTCTTTCCGAATGTTCCAGATAATTACTGAAGAAATTGATTTGGTTCACATAGGTTGCATCTTTGAAAAGTTTAATCTTATAAAGAACATTCACCATTGTACCAACCTCAGCTCTCATACTCTGCCCATCTCTTTCCAAACCATAGTTGCCTTTGGTTTGAAGTTTTTTATCCAATACAAAGGTGAATTTCCCATTCAAAGGACGAACAATCAACTGGAAATTTTCATTGGGGTTATATGAAAGACCAATACCTAAATTAAGGTAACCTGGCGCCATAAATTTAGAAATTCTGTTATCATAAACCGGATCTGGTGTTGCAGAATAATTGAATCCCGGCGTGAACTGTGATAGAAACTGAAAACCGGTTGACAAATAATAATGCTGCGCCAACTCATAGCCGTAATTAGTCATAATATTGATGTAATCATCTGTTTTTCTGGTAGATTGACCTGTAGAAGAAACAAAACCGTAACCTAACTGGATATTATTATCGAGATAATGTTTATCTTTTTTATAGACAATATTGTAATTCACCTTTCCGATGACACCAATATTGTTATTCCCTCCAGCATACCAATTGGCAAATGATGATTGGTTGAAAACCAAAGTATTTTGACCGAATATAAACCAACGTTTCAATGTAGGCAAAGTCAAAATAGACGACGGTGTTAGCGGACTTGCATCATTGTTAGGAACAATCACAACGCTATTATTGATTTGCACCTCATCTCTTTTCAAAGATTTGATATCAATAATCCTCGGATTGGAAAGACTATCAAGATCTATAGATGTAGAGTCCCATTTTTTTTGACCGATAGAGTCGATGATTTTCTGATAATCAGTTACCTGTGCATTAAAGAAAACGCCTAATAATAGGATAAACAACACCAATACCTTTTTCATTAAGATCTAAATTTTAAACAAAAATAATAAAACTAAATTTCTAATAATCTGACTTTATAACCAAATTCACATTTATTGACCTGTTTTTTACAGACAAAATTACCTTTTTTCAAAATTGGCTGTAAAATTGAGAATGTAAAATCAATGTTTTTAAAATCCTTCAATTTGCGATCTATTTTAGTACCAATTATTATGTTGGTTCTGATGTGGAGTTTTTTCCTGTTACAAAACATTGGATTTTTCCAAGGTTGTAATGGAGCTTTAATTCCTCTGATGCCGGAAGGACTAAAAGGCGTTCTCCTCGCTCCTCTTTTACACGGAAGTCTGGATCACATTATCGGAAACTCTATGCCGATTGCGATTCTCTTATTTTTACTTTTCGAATTTTATTCTAAAATAGCATTCCGTGTTTTCTTCATTGGTTGGATTGCAGCAGGATTATTGGTTTGGATGTTGCCTCCTATTGATATTACTACCGGAGAGTGGAACTACAGCTGTATTATTGGCGCCAGCGGATTGGTTTACATGTTGGCATTTTTCATTTTTTTCAGTGGTGTTTTCCGTTGGAATATGAAATTACTGACCATTTCTATGGTTGTAGCTTTGTATTACGGAAGTTTGATTTGGGGAATTTTTCCGGAAGAATTTTTCTCCAATCTTGAAGAGCCGAGCAGAATCAGTTGGCAATCACATTTAGCAGGAAGTATTACTGGAGTTATTTTGGCAATTATTTTCAGAAAAATTGGCGATAAAAAAAAGAAATACATCTGGGAATTCCCTAATTATTATAACGAGAAGGATGATAAAATCTGGCAAGAATATATGGCCAATCATCCCGAAGATTTCGAAGAATTACCTCAACTGAAACAAGAATCTATTTGGGATTATCTGGATGAAATTCGGAAAAGAGAAAAATAATTCTTAATTTGGTCATAACACAAATGACCTATGACTTCCGAAGAATATCTTTACATTCTTGCGCTGAAACAGTGCAAAAACATTGGCAACATCAATCTAAAAAAGCTTATTGCAAATATCGGCTCAGCCAAAAAAGTTTGGGAATCTTCTACCAAATCTCTTCTTTCTACATCTGGAATTGGTAAACAAACAATTCAGAATATCGGGAATAAAGAATTTCTGCTCATTGCTGAAAAAGAAATTAAACTCTGTGAAAAACAAGGCATCAACATTATTTCTCAAACTGATCAACTCTATCCAAAACATCTTTTGAATTGCGACGATTCTCCCGTAGTTCTTTTTTACAAAGGAAATCTGAATCCTGATAGAAACCCAGTTAGTATGGTTGGAACCAGAAAAATGACTTCTTACGGAAAGACTTTTATTCAGGATTTACTTGCCGGATTATCGGGTTCTAAAGTTTCGACAGTCAGTGGTTTGGCTTTAGGTGTGGATTCTTGCGTTCACGAAGAGTCTTTGAAAAATCAAATTCCAACGATTGCTGTTTTAGCACAAGGTTTAAATTCGATTTATCCTGCCAAGAACAAAACTTTAGCCAATAAAATTCTTGAAAACGACGGCGCACTCATAACTGAATATGCCTCTTTCGAAGGAATGGCCAAAGAAAATTTTTTGCAAAGAAATAGAATCATCGCCGGATTATCTCCCAATCTGATTGTCGTGGAAACGGCTTATGGAGGAGGTTCTGTTACCACTGTGAGTTTTGCCAACCAATACAATCGCGATATTTTTGCTTTGCCAGGTAAAATTACTGACATTTACAGTCAAGGTTGTAACCAGTTGATTTTTCTTAACAAAGCCGAAACGATTGTCGATATCAATTCATTAATAAAAAATCTAAATTTTATTCCTCAACCCGAATTATTCCCCAAAGAAGAAGCTAAAATTGAAATTGATCCGGAGAAAAAAGATCATCACAAAGTCTTAGCAATTATGACAGAAAATAAAACGATTTCTTTAGACGAATTAGCAGAAAAATCGGGCATTTTACATCACAAACTTTTGCCAATTCTTCTTGATTTAGAGATATATGGCTATATCAACTGTCTTTCCGGACGACAATATCAATTAAATTAACAAAACCTACATTTTCGAAAATTGAAGTTATTTAATATTAAATTCAAATATTGTTAATACAAAAGATGTAATTATACATTATGCAAAAAACTTAATCAATATCATTAAATTTTTAATAAAAATCAAAATATTACTTGCGAAATTCGAAAAAGAAATTAAATTTGTTGTCATAATTGTACAACAATGGAATTATTTAACGTTGAAGAAAAGATTCAGGAGTTTATGGCAAAAATCGAAGCCAAAAACCCTAACGAACCCGAGTTTATCCAAGCTGTAAAAGAAGTTGCGGTAACCGTAATCCCTTTCATCGCTACGAAAAAAGAATATACCGGAATGAAGCTCTTAGAGAGAATGGCAGAACCGGAAAGAGTAATCATCTTCCGTGTGCCTTGGATTGATGATAAAGGAGAAATCCAGGTAAACAGAGGTTTCAGAATCCAGATGAATTCTGCAATCGGACCTTACAAAGGTGGAATCAGATTCCATCCAACGGTAAATCTTAGCGTATTGAAATTCTTAGCTTTTGAGCAAGTCTTCAAAAATAGTTTGACAACATTGCCAATGGGCGGTGGAAAAGGAGGTTCTGATTTTGACCCTCAAGGAAAATCTGATATGGAAGTTATGCGTTTCTGTCAGGCTTTTATGATGGAACTTTGCAAACACATCGGTCCGGAAACCGATGTTCCTGCAGGAGATATTGGAGTTGGTGCAAGAGAGATCGGGTACCTTTTCGGAATGTACAAAAAAATCAGAAACGAGTTTACCGGAGTTTTGACTGGTAAAGGTTTGGCTTACGGAGGATCTTTGATCAGACCAGAAGCAACTGGTTATGGCGTTGTTTACTTCGCTGAGCAAATGCTGAAAACAATCAACGAAAAAATTGAAGGTAAAACTGTAGTAGTTTCAGGTTTTGGAAACGTAGCTTGGGGTGTTATCAAAAAAATCAATGACCTTGGCGGAAAAGTAGTGACTATTTCTGGACCAGACGGTTATATCTACGATAAAGACGGAATCTCTGGAGAAAAAATTGAATATCTTCTTGAACTGAGAGCTAGTGGAAATAACAGGGCTGAGGATTATGCTAAAAAATATCCGGAAGCACAATTCTTCGCTGGGAAGAGACCTTGGGAAGTAAAATGTGATATTGCTTTCCCTTCTGCAACTCAAAACGAATTAGATCTGGATGATGCAAGAGCATTGGTTGCAAATGGTTGTCTTTGTGTAACCGAAGCGGCGAATATGCCTTCGACTTTAGACGCTATCAATTATTTCCTGGATAATAAAGTATTATTCTCTCCTGGAAAAGCTTCTAACGCTGGTGGTGTAGCTACTTCCGGATTGGAGATGACACAAAACTCTATCAGACTGAACTGGACTTCCGACGAAGTAGATGCGAGATTGAAAGAGATTATGATTGGCATCCACAAAGCTTGTAGAGATTACGGTAAAGAAGAAGATGGTTTTGTGAACTATGTAAAAGGTGCAAACATCGCAGGTTTCGTAAAAGTAGCTGAGGCAATGTTGGCTCAAGGTGTAGTTTAAACCAATTTCACTTGTTATAAATAAAAATGCAACTCAATTATTGAGTTGCATTTTTATTTATTTTAGAATTGAAAAACAATTACTTAGGCAATCCTCTTTTCAAAGCATAATTGGCTCTTGCGATTGCTTTTTTCTCTTTCCAATTCATATAATTGGCTTTGAAATTTTTCTTCATAAAATTATCAAAACCTCTTTGCACTGTAAGATTCCAAAGGGAATTGACTTTTACAGCAAAACTTTTATCCCAAGCTCTCAGAGAAAGAGAAAAACTTCCGTCCAGATATTTCATCCAGTGCCACCAACCTGTTGGCATAAAAAGCGTATCGCCGTGCTCCAAGAAACATTCTATACCTTCTACACCATCCAGTGCAGGGAAATTCTTGAAATCCGGATTCTCTATATCGTAATCTTCCAAAGCATAGGTCGCATATGGCAGACAGTACAATCTTTCTTTCCACTTATAATCAAAAAGAAGAACATGTTTTCTACCATTGAAATGCGTGTGGAAAATATGCGCCAAATCTATGTCATAATGCAAGAAAGTCACAGAACTTTTACCACCGAAAAACATACTTGGATATTTGTCCAGAAAACCACCCATCAATTCCTTTGGAGAAATATAATCGTTCAGAATTTTTGGAGCGTGTTTTATGGGATCAAAGAAGAAGATTCTAAGATCAGTCGGTTCTCTTTGGATTAGGTCGATATAATCAGCAAACTTCATCTCGGTAGTCGGCGCATTGATTGGAGCCGCAGGATCCGCTTTTGCACTGTCATACAAAGGAACAGTTACATCGCCTACAACTTCCTTTATATAATCCATCGTCCATTTTTGGTAAGCCGGCCAGTTTCTCGCCATATTTTTTATCACAACAGGCTTGCGTGGTTTGAGATACTTTTCCAGAAAATCTTCCTTAGAAATATCATCTACTATATCAATTGGTTTTAGAATGATTCCCATATTAATGTAATATTAAGGCACAAATTTATTAAATTAATGTTTCCGAAGAGAAAAAACATTTCCTTTATTTATAACAATTACAAATAGTTTAAATCTATATTATAATTTCTGATTTATAAATTAATCAGTCATTTAACTTTTTATCTTTTTTGCACTCCAAAAAAAACTTTGTAACATTTTGCAATTTTTAATTACTAACTATTTAGTGATACAATTACTAACTATGAAAAAATTATTATCAGTTCTATTTATCCTATCTTTTTCTATGATTGTTTTGGCACAAAAAACAATTTCTGGAGTGATAACCGATGCCGATGGAAAACCGCTTGCAAGCGCAAGTGTAACAGTTGAAGAACCAGGAAAAAATGCAATCCTAGCATACGGAATTTCCAATGCAAAAGGGGAATACAAAGTTTCTGTAAACTCATCGGAAGGTAATCTGGATTTAAAAATTAAAGCCTTTAATCAGAAACCAATTACACAAACTATAAAAAACGAAGATCAAAAACTGAACTTCTCAATGGATTCTCAGGCAACAGAAATCCAGGAAGTGAGACTTAAAACAAAACTGATCACTAAAAAAGGCGACACCATTTCATACGACTTAAAGTCTTTTGAAAATAAAAATGACAGAACCTTAGCTGATGTCTTGAAAAAAATCCCTGGGATTGAGGTTAATAAAGATGGAACTGTACTTTATCAAGGTGAAGCCATCAACAAATTCTATGTTAATGGAAAAGACTTGATGGAAGGGGGTTATGGAACAATCAATAACTCGTTGCCAAAAGATGCTGTTTCCAAAGTAGAGGTTTTGGAAAATCACCAGCCGGTAAGTATTCTTCGAGACAAAGTTCCTTCTGAACAAGCTGCTCTTAACATCAAGCTAAAAAAATCTGTAACAATGACAGGTCGTGGAGAAATTGGAGCAGGCTTCAGTCCATTACTTTGGAATGTGAAATTAACACCGATGTTTTTTGGACAGAAAAATCAATGGGTTGTTAATTACAAGGCTAATAATAATGGTGAAAGTGTAGAAAAAGAAGGTAATCTTTTAAGCTTCGGAAGCCGTTGGGAAGGAAGAAGGTCACAAGCCGGACAAAAATCGTGGACTAATGTAGAAACTGCAGGTGTTCCTGATGTCCCTGAAAAAAGATATCTACTAAATAACGTTCATTTCTTTTCTGCCAACTTGTTAACTAGTCCTTTCAAGAATAAAGAATGGGAATTGAAGGCGAACGTAAACTATACCAACAACGATGTAGAGAGAGATTCTCACACAAAAACAGTTTACAATGCAGATCATACAGATGCCAATCTTGCTGGCAGAACATTGGAACAATCGAGAAGTAATGATTTTTATACCAATGCATCAAAAGCAGAATTGATTTTCACAAAAAATGCAAAGAAAGGTTTCTTCAAAAACACAACGACTTGGAACGGATTCTGGAATTCAAATAGAGGATTTTCTTCTTTGGACACTCAAAAAGACGGATCGTTATTTGGAAATCAATCTTTAGAATCTCCTTCCGGAAGTTTCCAAAACTCATTGAGCACTATCATTCCATGGAAAGACAAATTGCTGAATGTAATGAGTTATTTTAAATATCAAAAAGACAAGCAGAATATGGAAGTTAGCCCTTCGAGATATTCTAATTATCTTGTTCCGGTTCTAGACAGCTTAAATGATTTATCTCCCAGCGAGAGATATAAGCAATTCGTCATTTCTGAAACTTTAGAAATCAATCATTCTGCTTCTGTAGGCTTCAGTTACAGAAAATGGACTTTTACTCCAGAGATTGGTTTGAATATGAATTTTAATAATCTAAAATCAGATTTATTAGGCTATAAAAACAATTTTTATCAAACACTATCTGGGCCAAGTGAGTTTGGAGGTTTTCAAAATGATTCTGACTGGAATGAGATGACACCTTACACACAAGTTGGTATCAATTACAAATCTGAGAGAATCAATTTGAACTTAACCCTACCAGTTAATTTCTATAGCATCAAATATCAGGATAATCTTTATAACCAAGTAGCTAATAAAACCAAGACGGCTTTGGAACCTACATTCTTTGCAAGCTATGATTTTGCGTCATTCTTCAAATATTGGGTTTTTGCCAGCCAAAGTTATGATTTCGGAAGTTTTGGATTCTTATATGGCGGAAATATGTTAACCTCAGCAAGTAATCTGTCAAGAAGATATGTTTCTGGTCTTAATGATTCTCAAATGCCTGAATATCTCAGTAGAAACATTGGAACAAGATTAGAATATCGAAATCCATTGAACAATCTATTCTTCAATGTTCGATACAATTACGGAACAATTAAGAGAAATATTGCCGAAACTTTTGCTACAGATGGTGGAATTGGTGGAACTGTTGGTCTTTTCATCATTCCAAATACTGTTAAAACCCAATCAGAAAGCGCCGAAATTGGTAAATACTTCCCGAAATTTAAGAGTAACATCTCGACAAGTTTTACCAATAGAGATTCTAATCCTTTTAGCTTCTTTAACAATGAGGCAATCCGAAGTAAATCTAATGTCCAAACTTGGACGGCAAAATTTAACAACACCTACTTTAGCTGGTTAAGTGTAGATTATAATATCAGTATGAATTGGAATAATAGCAAGAATGTGACTAAACAAACTTCTCAGAGAAGTTCAGGTTGGAATCATAATCTTGCAGCATACATCTATCCGTCAGACAACCATACTTTTGGCTTCAATTGGGATAACAGCGTAACATCTACGGAAGGCAATACCTATAAAAACCCATTCTTCGATTTATCTTACCAATATACTTGGGTTAAGAAAAAAATCGATTTTGAATTAAAATGGTTGAACATTAGCAACAGAAAAGTTTATGAAATCGTAAACGTCAATGTAGATCAAGGTAATACAGTTTATCAAACATACAACATCCGTCCAAGCCAGTTTGTGTTCACTGTAAAATTCAACTTCAAATAACACATTATTTTATTATAACCAAAAAGGTAGCGCGATTTTTTTTCGTCTGCCTTTTTATTTTTCTTAATTTTAAATCACTAAATCTTTAGTTATGAAGAAAACATTTTTATTATTGATGATTACTTTGAGCTTAGCATCATTTGCTCAAGGAACAAGGATTATGTATGAGTACAAGTTCGCTTCTAATCTCGAAAAGAAAGATTCACTTGAGACGGAACTGATGTACCTGGATATCAAAAAAGAGGGTAGCAATTTCTACAGCCGACAAAAATTTGTGAGTGATTCTACAAGAGATGCTTATTTTAAAAAACAAATTGCGACAGGTTCTACCAATTTTAACTACCGTGGCGGAAACGGCGGAAAGATAGGATATTCGGTTTCCAAATCTTATCCGGATTTCAATATCGTTTTACATACCGGTATTGGTAATTCCAGATTCAGTGTTAAAAATGAAAACTCTATGTCGTGGAAAATTCTTCCTGATAAGAAGACGATTGATAAATTCGAAGTTCAAAAAGCAACACTGGACTTCGGTGGAAGAACCTGGACGGCTTGGTTTTCTCAGGATTTTCCTTTTCAGGACGGACCCTATAAATTTTCAGGATTACCTGGTTTGATTTTGGAAATGGAAGATTCTACAGGAACACATAGTTTCAAATTTGCAGGAAGCAAAAAGTTTGATGAAGTTGAGAAAATTGAAAAAGAAGAAATCGGAAGTACTCGCGGCGGACTGGTTGTAAAAACATTTGGTGTTCCTGGCGGAAAAGAAATCGAGGTTTCTGAAGAGCAGTTCAAAAAACAGTGGAAAGAATACAAAAATGATCCTGTGAAAGATACACGCCAGATGCTATCACAAGGAAATATGAAGCTAACACTGAATATTGATGGAAAAATGATGTCGGAACCTTCAGAGGTTCTGCGGGCAATGGAAAAAAATCAAAGAGAGGAAATCAAAAACAATAATAACAAAATTGAACCTGCTCTTTACCCTTAATTAGACATAAAACACTATTTTTATAGTCCTCTTTCGAGAGGACTTTTTTGTGTCAATTTTAAAAATTTAAAATGAGTTATTTACCAAAACTTAAAAATATAAAAGCTTTCGTTTTTGATGTCGATGGCGTGTTTACAGATGGAAGCGTCTACCTTTTACCGGACCAGAATATGTCTCGTGTGATGAGCGTTTTGGATGGTTATGCGGTGGTTCAGTCTCTGAAACAAGGTTACATCATCGGCATTATCACTGGCGGAAATGACCCAATGGTGAAAAACAGGATGGAGTATCTTGGCATCAAAGATTATTATGCTAAATCTTCTCACAAAGTTTCTGATTACGAAGATTTCAAATCCAAATATAATTTACAAGATTCCGAAATTCTAATGATGGGCGACGATATTCCGGATATCGGGATTATGAAATTAGCTGAGATTTCCGCTTGTCCAGCGAATGCAGTTCCGGAAGTGAAAGCCATCTCAGATTATATTTCACCAGTTTATGGAGGCAAAGGAGCTGTGCGTGATGTGATAGAACAAGTGATGAAAGTTCAGGGAAAATGGAATCTGGACGAAGAAACAAAATCAGCTTAAATAATTGAAAATGAAACGATTTATCGTTCCATTTGACCATTGAAAAATAGAAATAAGCAAATGAAATTATTACTCGCTTCCAATTCACCTAGACGAAAAGAATTATTAACACAATTAGGCTATCAATTCGACATCGTTAAAATCGATGTTGATGAGTCTTATCCTTCTGACTTGAATCCGAATCAAATCGCAGAATATGTCTCAGCCAAGAAAGCAAAAGCTTTCGATGTTAATGAAGACGAAATTCTTCTGACTTCGGACACCATTGTTGCATTAGACCAAAAAATTCTTCTTAAACCAAAAGACGAGAATGAAGCTTTTGAAATGATAAAAAGTCTTTCGGGAAAAATACATCAGGTTTATACAGCTTTTACAATCAAAACATCGGATTTGGAAATCAGTAAAACGAGTAAAACTGATGTGGAATTTTCTGAGATTAGCGATGAAGAAATTAAATTTTATATCAACAATTATAAACCTTTTGACAAAGCCGGATCATACGGAATCCAGGAATGGCTGGGAATGGCAAAGATCAAAAACATTTCCGGTTCTTTCTATTCTGTAATGGGTTTTCCAGTGGATTTGGTTTACGAAGAACTCAAAAAACTGAATTGTTTTCCAAGCAATTTGTAAAACTAATAGCTTTAGATAATTTTCCTTACAAAATTTCGTTATTTTTACAGATTCAACCAGAAATTTCATTTTGAAATAATTAGATGAGAAAATATTTACTAATCATACTTGCCGTCGTAAGCGTAATTGCCTGTAACCCTCGCCACAAAAAGAAAAAAACTAAAAGTGGTCCTATTAACCGGTTTATGACATTTCATAATACTTTGTTCAACAGTAGAGAATCTTTTCTTGCCGAGATGGAAAGCAGAGACAAAGCGCACGTTGACAACTTTTACGATCCTTATATTTCTGTTTACACCACAGAAGATAATCTTACTGATGTCCAAAATGGTACAGTCGCAACAGATAATTCTGATTCTGGGCCAATGCCACTAAGAGGAGCTACCAGAAATACTTCTCCAGATGGTAACGAAAGAATGGGAGGTGCAAATCCCAATAAAAAAGGCGCTACAACATTACAAATTACCGAAGCTAAAGCACTGAAAACTATTACCAAATATTCAGTTCTTGTAAACAGCGTAGAGAAGAATAAAAAGATTTTTGACGCTTATATTTTGTTGGCAAAGGCAAGAATGTATCAAGGTAAATATTTGGAATCTCTAGACGCATTGGGTTACATTTTCAACACAATGAGCAAGGATAAAAGATTGCCTTTGGCGAGAATTTATCAAGCGGTTAATTATTCTAAACTAAAAGAATATTATCGTGCTGATGAGGTTTTCAGAGATTTGGAAGAAGATCCGAAGATCAAATTAACCAAAGAACACAAAAGAATTCTGAAAGTTTATCAAGCTGATAATTTCCTGAAATGGGGCAAAAAAGAATTGGCTGCTGAAGTTTTGGAAGAAGCCTTTACTTATAACAAAAACAGAAAAATAAAAAGCAGAATCGCCTATTTACGCGGGCAAATTCTGTCAAATCTTAATAGAAAGGATGAAGCCAGAGAATCTTTTGCTGCAGCTTACAAATATGCAAACAGCTATGAATTTGAGGTTAAATCTCAGATAGAAATCGCTAAAACTTTTGATGGAAAAGCCGATAGCTACGATGAGGCGATGGCTTACCTTGCTAAAATTGCCAAAAAAGGAACTTATGCTTCCCGTAAAAATGAGTTGTACTACGCAAGTGGATTAATTGCTACTTCTGCCACCAAAGATTCTATCGCTGATTCTTTCTTCAGAAAAGCATTGAAGGAAAAACAGTCTGATCCGCAGATTCGTGGATTGACTTATTCCGAATTGGCTAAAAAATATTTTACAAAAGACGACTATTTGACTGCCGGTGTTTACTACGACAGTGCATTAGCTGTGATGACTTATAAGCCTGAAAAAGACAGATTGACAGATCTAACAGCCAATATCAAGAAGCTATCGAAGAATTATTACGTTGTTAAAAAGAATGACAGTATTCTGAACCTTTCCAAAATGAGTCTTGATGAAAAAAGAGAATATTTCACAAAGTATATTGAGAAAATCAAACAAAAAGAAGCGGTAGAAGAATTGGAAAAGAAACGTGCTGAACGCAGCAAAGGTTTTGATAATTCGGATTATAATGCTAATTCTATTTTCGCTAATAACTCTACAGATAGTGGCAGTTTCCAAAATTTTGGAATTAATACAGGAGGTTCTACCTTTTATTTTGCTAATGCCAACAATATCCCAAGAGGAGAAACATCCTTTAAACAAACTTGGGGTAACAGAACTTTGATGGACAACTGGCGTTATTCGGCAAAAACGACAACGATTGAAGAAATGAAGAATGAAGCTTTAGGTATTGCTAATGCGCCGGATCCGAGACGTTTGGAGCCAGAATTTTATATTGAGAAAATCCCAACTTCTCCGGAAGAATTGGGAAGATTAAAAAAAGACAGAGATACTGCAAGTCTTGGGATGGGAAGGATGTATGAGTCGTTTTTTGGAAATACCAAACTGGCAACTAAAACTTTGTATGACCTTGTAGATAATAAACCAGATGAAGAAACCGATTTGATGGCGTTGTACAATATCTTCATCTTCAATTATGAGAAAAATCCGGCTGATGCAGAAAAAGCAAAGCAGTTGATTTTAGAAAAATATCCTTACACTTCTTACGCTGAGTTTGTGAAAAATCCGAAAAATAAGGATTTCAACAAGTCATCAGAAGATGTGGAAAAACTCTATGCGGATGCTTATACGCTTTATCTGACAGAAAAATACGCTGAGTCCAATACAATGATTGATAAAGCTATTGCAGACAATCCAAAGGATGCGTTGGTTCCTAAGTTTTACTTGTTGCAAGCCTACAATGCTGGAAAAACTGCTGGAAAAGAAATAATGATATTACAGTTGGAACAAATTGTTCTCAATTATGGTAAAACACCGGAAGGTAAGAAAGCAAAAGATCTTTTGAAATATCTGAAAAGTGATGTTAAGCTAGAACTTACAGATGAAAGCGGAAATGCAATATCTCAAAAACCGCAACCAACAAATACCGCGTCTGAAGAAGCAAAACAAAGATTGAAACAACAATCGAATGCTAGTGAAGGTAGTGTAGCTTCACCCGCCGCTCCTTCGATCAGCAGACCAGGAACTCCTGGAGGTAATGAAACAAATACTCAGCCTCAGCAAGTTGAATTCAAAACAACCAAAGCAGAGCAAGTTAAGAAAAACAAATAAAAAAGAGAGCAATTCAAATTGCTCTCTTTTTATTTTATACTTTGTCCAATTGAACTGTGAAGTGTCTTAAAATCTCCGGCTCTCGTTTGATTTTGTAACCTTTTGTGATGTCGTTTCGTCTTTCAAAAACATTGATTACTGCTGCAGCAACATAATCCATATGATTGTTCGTATAGGTTCTTCTTGGGATTGCCAACCTCAGCAACTCCAGTTTCGGATAGCGGTTTTCTCTTGTTTCCGGATCTCTGTCAGCCAGTAAAGTCCCGATTTCTACGCCACGAATTCCAGCTTCTTTATAAAGCTCTATTGCCAATGTTTGAGCAGGGAATTCTTCTCTTTTGATATTTGGTAAGAAATTCAGTGCATCTATGAAAACAGCGTGTCCACCGATTGGTTTCTGAACAGGAATTCCTGCTTCCATCAATTTGTTTCCTAGATATTCTACTTGAGAGATTCGGCTTTCCAGATAAGGAAACTCTGTCGCCTCATCTAGTCCCGACGCCAAAGCTGACATATCTCTGCCCGCCATTCCACCGTAAGTAATGAAACCTTCGTAGATGATTGTGAAATTAGAAGCTTGTTCAAAGATTTCTCTGTTTTTCAATGCGATGAAGCCACCAATGTTTACCAAGCCATCTTTCTTGGAGCTCATTGTCATTCCGTCACCGTATGAGAATAGTTCTTTGCAGATTTCTTTAATGGTTTTGTTTTCCTGACCTTTTTCTCTTTTCTTTATGAAGTAAGCATTCTCAGCAAACCTCGCCGAATCAAACAAAACAGGAATTCCGTATCGGTCAGACAATTCTTTTACCGCTTTGATGTTTTCTAAAGAAACTGGCTGTCCGCCAGAAGAATTGCAAGTAATCGTAATCAGACAAAACGGAATCTGTTCTTTCGGATGAGCTTTGTAAACCGCTTCCAGTTTTTCTAAATCCAGATTTCCTTTAAAGGGATGAAGGTCATTGATGTCAAAAGCTTCATCAATTGTACAATCTACGGCGTGCGCTTTTCTGATTTCTATGTGACCTTTCGTTGTATCAAAATGAGAATTTCCTGGAACAATGTCGCCTTCTTTTACCATTACTGAGAATAATACATTCTCAGCTGCACGACCTTGGTGTGTTGGCAATAAATAAGGAAAACCTGTGATTTTTTCAACGGTTTGTTGCAACGCTTCGAATGAGCGGGAACCAGCATAGCTTTCGTCGCCAATCATCAATGCGCCCCATTGTTTATCGCTCATTGCGCCCGTCCCGCTGTCTGTTAACAAATCGATGAAGACGTGGGAACTTCTGAGGTTGAATAGGTTATAGTTGGCGTTTTTTAGCCATTCTTCGCGTTGTTCTTGAGTAGATTGATATATTTCTTCTACCATTTTGATTCTAAATGGTTCTGCGTATGGTAATTTCATAATAATGAATAGTTAAGAATGAATAATTAATTTTTAAAAGTTGAAATTAATTGACAAACTTTATTAGAAGTACAAACCCGCAGCCCGACTTGAGCGGAAATCCTTTTTGTTTTTTTGCTAAAAAATAAAAAGATTGGGAGCGGAAGGCGGAAAAAGCTGCCCTAATAAAAAATGAAATTAATTTCGGAAAGGGTTGATTGATAATGAACAGAAACATTCATTGTTAATCGTTAATTATAATTAAAAACTACTCCGGTGCTTTGAAAACGTTGTCGTCTGAATGGAAGCCGGCAACACCTCCACTAACCGCAAATTTCATGGCTTCAGCAGCACTCATTCCGGATACTTCTTTGACGTTATTGAATTTGGTGATGATGACCCAACCGGAAACCGCGTAGGAATGAGGCAGATAAACGGCGATCATTTGGTCAAGATTAACAACGGACATATCAGCTTGTGTCAAAAATCCAATTCTCCAGATTTCAGGATTCTCATTCGTTTTAACCCAAACCGGAACATTGAATTTTTTCTTATCTCCAACGAAAGATCCAAGAACATCTTTTAGTGAAGTGTAGAGAAATTTGATTCCTGGGATGTGTTCCAAAACATAGTCCACACCATCAACAATGAGCCTTCCAATGATAAATTTGTTACCAAAAAACCCAATGAATGTGGTTCCGAAAATTACGATGAAAAATATAAGTCCTGGGAATTTTCCCGAGACTGAAGGCACCAAATTATCAATACTACTCACGACGCTCCAGATGACCCAAACCGTGATGGCAAGAGGCCCAATAATAATCAATCCCTGAATAAAGGATCGTATAAAGAGTCGAAGATAATCGTTGAGATTTCTGTCCATTTTAGATTTTAGCCGTGGATGGTTTCTTTATTACCGTAGGATTTCATAATGCTAGCCTCGTATTCCAGCCATTCTTCCCAACGTTTGTTCACGGTTTCCGGGTCGCCCAATTGTCTTGCAAACCCGATAAAGGCTGTATAATGATTGGCTTCTGAAACCATCAAGTCGTGGTAGAATTTTTTCAGTTCTTCGTCTTTGATATTTTCTGTCAAAACCTTGAAACGTTCACAGCTTCTGGCTTCTATCATCGCAGCAAAAAGCATCTTGTCAATAATCTGATCTTCTCGCTTACCACCTCTTACCAGAAACTTCACAAGGTCGTTCACATAATCGTCTTTGCGGGTTCTTCCCAAAACGCCACCTCTTTTCTTGATAATCTCGTGTACTTGATTGAAGTGATCCAATTCCTCCTGTGCAATAGCCAATAGTTCGGTTACCATTTCTGTATATTCTGGAACCATGGTGATAAGGCCGATGGCATTGGTCGCTGCTTTTTGCTCACACCAAGCGTGATCGGTAAGAATCTCTTCCAGATTACCTTCTGCAATGTTAGCCCAACGTGGGTCTGTAAGAAGTTTAAGACGGAACATTTTATATTTTTTGTAAAAATAAGGATTTGATTGATTGTTATTAAATATTTTGTTAATAAAAAATTATTTTTTGAATTCAACTGCCATATAATTATACTATAATTAATTATATTAAAAATTGGCACAGATGTTGAAAAATTATCACCAACCAAATAATAAAATTATGAAAAATTCAACCATTATCAATCGTTCTAGATTATTTCTTTTTAGCTTCTTAACATTTTTCTCATCTACTTTGACATTCGCTCAGGATTCAGCCGTTGTAAAAACTACTAATGTAACCACAACTTCTACGGAAGAATGGCAAACCAATCCGACTTATTGGATTATTGGTGGCGTGGTTCTTATCATCATCGTCGCAATTGTAGCGATGAGCGGAAGAAAAAGAAATGATTAAAATTTATAAAGCGCTTTTAGGAGCGCTTTTTTTATGGATTTTTCGAAGTTGTCTTTTCTCTCAAAAACTCCAAAATCGTCCAACCCAAATCATCTACTTTTTTCAAACCTTTGGAAATTAAAAACGCTAATAAAATATTCAGTGGATAAATAATCAATACCAACAGATACCATGGCAGAGAATCTTTCATCGGAACAACAAGGAAATAAATCAAAGATGAACTCATCCCTTGAGCAAAATAAAAGAAGATTGCATTTTGTCCTACATTGGTAATGAAATTTGGTTTAGTGATTTTCAATCGGTTATAGAAAACGAATAAAGTTACTAATGAGAATAGTGTCCAAATAATGTAAGGAATCTTCGGTGGGAATTTTTGTTTGTTGAGTTTATAGAACATATCGCCTCCGTAATTCCAAAACATCCAAGCTAATGCAACAGCTACTAATCCGTACAAAACCGGAACCATCTTCGTAGGAATCGTTTTGCCTTTCATTCGGTTTCCAATCAGGAATACAGCTATATAAAAAGCGACATAACCGCCTTGCCCATTAGGATAATATTGAGGAAACAAATTGAATATTAAAGTTAAAGCCACACAAACACCAATAAACCAATTGATGTGTTTTGGGAAAAATCTCAGAATCAAAACACCGAGAACTGTAAGGATATAATAGACTTTCAAATACCAAAAACTTCCCATCACCACAGGAAAAGTATCACAGTTAGAATACTCATGCAAATACCAATTTCCCAAAACCTGCCATTGCGGTTCAGACGAAATACTTCTCGGAACATATTTGCTTCCAAAAGTGGAATAAAAATCCTTCAGCCAATCAAAAGAGAAAAAACTTAATCCAAAAACTTTGAAAAAATAATCGAGGAAAAACAGAAATGTTACGAAAATCATATAGGTAATTTGCAACTTAAGCAATCTGTAAAGTGTCTTTTCGATATTATTCCCAGACGTGATTCCGCTCAGTGCATAAAACAACGCTACATCAAAAACCAGAGAAAAAACGCGCGCTTCCACCGGCATATAAAACTGTCCGCTCCAAAACGCCGTGTGGATAAATATGATGGAAATGGTTGCCAGTCCTTTGGCAAAATCAATATAGAGGTCTCTTTTCATTAAATGTGATTTAAATATCAATAGGATTGGGCTTCAGCCCATTCACAAAAGTAACAACATTAGAGGCTTCAGCCAAAACATATTATAAATTTCGGCTAAAGCCATTTCGTAATCTAATTTTACCATTGGGCTAAAGCCCAACACTATTGATATCCGTTATTGTGGATCGAATTTCTATTTATAATTATTTAACTTTCATCGCTCGATTCTTATCCTTATTTTTGAAAGTTCAATTCTAGAGATGTCAGATATCATTCAACTTTTACCAGACCATGTTGCCAATCAAATTGCTGCAGGAGAAGTCGTGCAAAGACCTGCTTCTATTGTCAAGGAATTATTGGAGAACTCTGTGGATGCGGGTTCCAGTAAGATTCAGCTCATTATTCGTGATGCGGGGAAAAACTTACTTCAGGTTGTTGATAACGGAATCGGAATGTCTGAAACTGATGCCAGATTAGCTTTTGAACGTCACGCAACCTCTAAAATCCGTTCGACGGAAGATATTTTTAAAATTGCGACCAAAGGTTTCCGTGGAGAAGCTTTGGCTTCTATCGCTGCAGTTGCTCAGGTAGAACTCAAAACCAAGCAGAAAGACGCGCCAGTCGGAACGAATATTTATATTGAAGGTGGAATTTTCCAGTTTCAAGACCCGATTCAAACCGTTGAAGGTTCCAATTTTTCTGTTAAGAATTTGTTTTACAATGTTCCTGCGAGACGCAAGTTTTTGAAGAATGACAATGTGGAATTCCGTCATATCATCGATGAATTTCAGAGAGTTGTTTTGGCTCACGAGAATATCGAGTTCGAAATGTTCCATAACGACGAACCTGTTTTCAAACTGAGAAAAGGTGGACAAATGCAACGCATCATTGATGTTTTCGGGAGAAAGTTGCAACCGCTTTTAATTCCAATCAAGGAAGATTTGGGTTGGGCCAATTTGCAAGGTTATGTTGCAAAACCAGAAGGTGCAAAGAAAGTCCGAGGTGAGCAATTTTTCTTTGTCAACGGAAGATATTTCAAAAGTCCTTATTTGAGCAAAGCTGTTCAGGAAGCATTTGATGGATTATTACAACCAGGTTATATTCCTTCATTTTTTCTTTATCTGGAAATGGATCCGGAGAAAATAGATGTGAATATACATCCACAAAAAACGGAAGTTAAGTTTGAAGACGAAGCTTTGATATTCGCTTTGATGCGGTCTACCATCAAACGTTCTTTGGGAATTTATAACGTTGCGCCAAGTCTCGATTTCGAAAGAGATCCAAAAATGGAAGCATTCTTTTCCCCAACGCCAAGTAAAAGTAATTACAGTTCGCCGATGCCTTCTTCTATTAATGTGGATAGAGATTTCAATCCGTTTGCTGTAGAAAAAACTACGGAAGAGGAAAGGATTAATCTTGCCGAATTGTATCAGGCAACAGCCACTGCGGCACCTTCCAAAATCAACCTTTTTGAAGATGATGATTTGGATGAAGATCTTTTCCGATTGCCCAACGGTTATTGGCTTCTAAACAAGGACGGACAAACTTATATGTTAGATTTGGGCAGAATGCATCGTGTGTTGATGTCTTCTCATCAGGAAAATCTGCCGACGAAAAAAGCGGGGCAAAGTTTGTTGTTTTCGTTAGAATATCATCTGAATGAAATCGAGAAAAATAAATACAAATCCATCAAAAAATATTTGCCGGATTTTGGTTTCGAAATGACTTTGGCTCAGGAAAATGTTTTAAGAATCGAAACCGTTCCGGAAGCTTTGAAAGAATCTCAGGTTATCAAATTTCTGGAAAAAATATTCGAAGTTTTGGAATACAGAACCGAGGAAGATTTCTACAAATATTTTGAATACCAATGGGTTAAGCTGAAAACCAAATCAAAATTCGATTTCATTTATAAAACCGAAGTGGAGCAATTGGTAAAAGACTTTATCGACCTCGGTTTCCCACAATATACCGTGAACGGAAAAAAATGTTGGATGGAAGTTCCGTTTGACGATTTTAAAAATAAATTTTAACTATGTTTCCACAAATAACGCCAGTCACTAGAAATATCATTATCCTAAATGTTATTTTTTTCGCGGCAACTTATTTACTTAGATACGCAAATATTAACCTAACTCCTTTACTGGCAGGATATTTTCCTTTATCTCCAAATTTCAATTCTTGGCAAATCATCACGCATATGTTTATGCACGGAAGTATTATGCATATTGTTTTTAATATGTTGACGCTTTACAGTTTTGGACCGGTTTTGGAGCAGGTTTTAGGACAAAAAAAATTCATTATTCTTTATTTTGCAGCTGGTCTCGGAGGTTTTGCTTTGTACAACATCTGGAATTATTATGAAGTTAGTCAATTGACGAGTTTTTTGAGTAGCCAAGGTTTTGACATCCATCAAATTTATAAAAAAGTAGATACAAGCTACATAGAATATTACCCAAACTTTTCTAATAACGAAGTCATCAACGAAAAGGCGCAAAACCTATTCGGAATTTTGAAAACGCCAATGGTTGGAGCCTCAGGCGCAATCTTCGGAATCATTGCAGCATTTTCTACATTATTTCCAGATGCCAAGTTGATGTTTATGTTTATTCCTTTTCCTATCAAGGCAAAATATCTGACACCTGTTATTATTGTGGTTTCAATCGTTTTGGGATTTGGACAATTCAGTGGCGATAATATTGCACATTTTGCCCATCTTGGAGGCGCTTTGATTGGTTTTCTTTACATCAGAAACTGGAAAAAACACAGAGACAGAATCTAATAAATGGGAATCATTCGCTTAATTTTAACGGTATTTCATCTGATAATTATTGCTCTCCTTTTTGGAACAATAATGAATGCTTACATCCCGCCAAGTGTCTTGGGGTTTCTTAATCTTTTATCATTAGGATTTCCGATTCTCATTATTATTAATATTATTTTATTGATATTCTGGATTGTAAGCTGGAAAAAAAGAGCAGTAGTTTTTCTTGTTTTATCTTTATTTTTTATCATTCCTACTAGACGCTGGATTAATTTTACTCCTTCGAAAAAGGAAATTCCAAACTTGAAATTGATTTCTCTTAACGGGAAATTTGGAAAAATGGGTGATGATGAGATTTATGATTTTCTCAATAAGCAGAATCCTGATGTTGTTTTTTTCCAAGAATATGATAACAAAAAGCCATTGGATGGATTTAAATATTTTGAGAACAGCCGCCCTATTACCAAGATTCAGTCTAAATTTCCAATTGTCGAAAGCGGTCAAATAAGAACAGACGCCAACAATTCAGTTTGTATGTTTGCTGATATCAGGATTGACAACAAAACAATTCGTTTCGTCAACGTTTATATGGAACCTTTTTTCCTTGATAAAAAAATGGTCAAACCAAGCAAGGATATGGATGTCAACGAACAAAAAGCGAAGAAGGTTTTACATATGCTGATTCCAACATTCAAAAAGCATCAGACACAGATTGACCAAATCAAAGATTTTATTAATACATCATCTTATCCTGTAATTGTTGCTGGAGATTTCAATGCTGTGCCAAACTCTTATGAGTATTACAAAGTTTCCGAAGATTTACAAGACGTATTCTTAAAAGTCGGAAAAGGAAGCGGAACAAGTTTTCACGATTTCAAATTTCCTCTGAAAATCGACCACGTTTTTGCATCAGAATCCATCGAGCCTATCAGTTATAAAGTAGACAGAAGTGTCAGAATCTCAGACCATTTTCCTGTGATTGCTGAATTTTATATCAAATAATTTTCGATATTTGTTGATATGAAACAATTCTATTTCTTTTTGATTCTTGCTTCAATGTTATCTTGTTCAAAAAATGCACCGGTTCTGAACAATTCAGACCAATTGGATGCTACACCACAAATCACTTATGATACAACAGCTATCGATTCTTTTGGGCCGGGTGCAACTTCCGAAGCTGTGATGGCAAAAATCAATGCTGTGGCGATAAAACGAGAAAAAGATAGTCTTGCCGCGATTGCAAAAGTTGAACAGGAAAAACTCGACAAAGAGAAAGCAAAAAAAGAAGAAGAAAATAAAACAGACAAAAAAACCGAGGACAAACCTACTGAAGAAGTAAAAACGAATTAACAACCGTTATATATTTCTCACAAAATCATCCAGACTGTCTTCTTCTTTCAGCATCAGTTTTTTCTTTAGACGATAGCGCCCGTTCTTGACTGTTTCTCCTGAGACATTCAGTATTGTAGCCACCTGCTTTGTTGTCATCCCCATTTTGAAATAGGCGCACATCCGCATATTATTCTCTGTAAGATCTTTGCATATTACTTTCAATTTATTAAAAAAATCAGGATGCACTTCATTAAAATGATGAATGAACTTGTGGCTTTCTGCTTGTGTATTGAGATTATTTTTCACCACTTCTATGATATTGTCATAGATTATCTGCTTTTGATTTTCTCCATTGGCTTGACCAGCTTTATGTAGAACTTCTTTCAGCACAGTGTTTTTACTTGAAAGCATTAAAGAGTATGATGCAACCTCTCTTTTTTTTGCATCCAATAATTCTTTATGTTTTTCTTCCTGAAGCTGTTTTAAATTTTTCTCATAAAGCAATTGTTTTTGAAGCGATTCTTTTTCAGACTCTCTAATAATTGCTTGTTGTCGCCTTTTTTGATAGAAAATAATAAGGAAAGCTGAACCTAAAAGAATAATGAAGATAGAGGAGATCAAAGTTATCAGGAATCTACGTTTTTCCAACATTGTATTTTGTTTAGAAATCACGACTTCTTTCTCCGCCGATGCCAGAAAGGTTGACATGTAAGTTTGGTAAGAATCGATGGTTTTAGAGTTACTAAGGATTTTTTCCTTTTGCTCATTGTATTTTTTCAGATAGATAAAAGCTTCTTTTGTATTACCTTTCTTCTCAAAAATCAATGATTTAATCTGATAAACCAAGGACAACTGTTCTACGTCTCCTGTTTCAATAGATAACTTTTCTGCTTGATCAAGGTCTGATTCTGCTTTTTCAAAATTGCTGTTTCCCAAGGCATAAGAACCTAAATTAATTAGCAAAGATGTGGTAAACGATTTGTTATCAATTTGATTACCAATATTTAAAGCTTTACCAAAATAAATATTTAACAAATCTTCTCGATTTTCCAAAGAATAACAACATCCAATATTAAGATAAACCACTGCCAATAGACCCAAATCATTCAGTTTTTCTACTACAGGAATTAATTTTTCCAGTTCTTTCAATGCGATTTTGCGACCATTATTGTCAAAAGCCTGACTGCTGTAGAGATTGATAGCAGACTTATAATATTCTGCTTTTGGAAGCGCCTTTACCAAGGACTGCTTAGAAAACTGGCGTGACATATCATAGTTCCTCGTCCTAAAGCAGATAATTCCAAGTAATTGATTGATCCTGGCCACAAATAATTGATTTCCTATTCTTTTATAAATTATTAAAGCTTTTAGAGAATTGGTAAAACTATCTGTGTAATTGCCGGTAATAGCATTATTTAAAGCTAGGGCATGAAGCAACAATGCATTTTCGAAAGGAAATTTATTTTCATCAAAAATCTTGAGTTTAGAATTGATTTTAGAATTAATTTCCAAATCCGATTTACCTTGCGCATAATTGGCCACCGATTCCCAATATAGATATTGCGGAATTAGCTCAGAATGTGTATCGGCAATCTTTTCCAACCTGGATAAAAGATTCCTCGTTTCTTTATTTTGGATGAAGGCTTTCCTATTAATTTCAGAAGCAATAGCATTAAAATTTTGCAAATAAGTTGAACAAAAAATATTGGTAAAACTTAATAAAACAAAAATCGAACTCAGAAAAAAACGCATTTTCATAATACGCTGATGAGATATTTAATCAATAACATATTGACGGACAAATTAAAAAAACTTAAAGTAGATGAAAGGTAAGGAAAACATTTAATTCGACTGATTATCAACTACAAATAGAATTCCACATATCAAAGATAAGCAATATTTTATCAGATGCACACTCTTTGCACACCTCCTTTTTTTGTCCAAATGATAGTTTTCCCAATACTTTTGTGAAATATTTCTAACAAAGTAATTACATGCAAAGAATCAAATTTATTTTTTCAGCATTTGTATTTTTATTGATATCTTTTAATACAAAAGCTCAGTTCTCAGGATCAGGGAAAGGAACGGAACAAGAACCTTATCAGATCTCTAACTCAACCCAATTGGATGAAGTCAGAAATTTTCTAGGGCAAGCCAATAGCAATATCCATTTTGTAGTGATGAACGATATTGATTTAGCTTCATTAATCACCGATAAATATCCCATTGTAGGATGGGAACCAATAGGAAATGCAAGCGATGTGGAATCAACCTCATTTTATGGCTCATTCCAAGGAAATGGATTTACAATTAAAAACCTTTGGTTCTCGAGAACCGAAGCAGATAATCTAGGGTTATTTGGTGTTACCAAAGATGCTATTATCAACAATCTGAATATCCAACTTTCAACCTCTGGCATCATAGGAGGAAATTATGTCGGTATTCTTGCAGGACAAAGCGAAGGAGGCAGTATCACAAATGTAAAAACATTTGGAACAATCACTGCTTTAAGTTATTCCGGTGGACTTTTAGGAAGTTCAACAGGTAATACTTTAATTCAAAATAATTCTGCTAATGTAATCATTAATGCTACAGGTAGCTATATTGGAGGATTGATTGGGGAAAGTTCTTCACCAGTTTCCAACTGTCACTCTTTTGGAGAAGTTAACGCAGAAGGAGATTATTCTGGTGGATTAATAGGTAAAACGTCTGCAGAGGTTGCAGATTGCAGTTCAGCAAGTAATGTTAAAAATACAGGCGGTTCTTTTACAGGGAACTTTATGGGAGGATTAATTGGTGTCAATCAAGCACCGGTCAATAACTCTAACGCGTCAGGTAACGTAACGGGAATCAGTACACTTGGTGGGTTAGTTGGAGATTCCTATGCTCCAATCAGTAATTCTTATGCAACAGGAAACATCACAGGAAGAATGTGGGTTGGTGGTTTAGTCGGTGCTTCTGATTCAGTTACTAATTCCTATGCAACAGGCGTTGTTTATGCAGACCAAAAGATTGGAGGTGGATTAGTTGGACAATCCTATGGAGCGATTACAGGTAGCCACGCAAGCGGATTTGTGAGCGGAAGTCAATCGCTTGGAGGGTTAGTTGGGGTTATGGGAGGCACTGTTTCTTTTAGTTATGCGACTGGAAATGTGACGCAAATTGTTTCCGATAGCACTCCGGAAGGAGGTTATGTTGATATAGGAGGTTTGGCGGGTTCTAGTTTCAGTAACTCTTTTATTGAAAACTGTTTTGCTTCTGGTGATGTAACGGCAACTGACAATACTGCGATGTATGTTGGCGGTCTGATAGGACTTAGTAACGGTATTTCTAATAGTTATGCTTATGGAACAGTGACTGGCGGATATTCACTAGTGGGAGGTTTGGCTGGAACTACTTGGGCTCCGATTGTAAATTCTGCCGCACTTAACCCTTGGATTAAATCTTCACCAGAAGGAAATCTCAATAAAATCCACAGATTAGTTGGTGACATAGAGTTTGAAACAGAAATAATCAATAGTTATGCACTTGATAGTATGTTGGTTAACGGTGCAATTGTGACGGATGGCACCAGTGATTTCTGGTCTGGAGAAAATAAATCCATTGAAGAGCTACAAAAGCAATTAACTTACGGAAACGGATTGAATTGGGATTTTGAGAGCATTTGGAAAATACGCGAAAACCACGGATATCCTTACCTGCAATCAAGCGAGTATCTTACAAGCATCATCTCTTCTGATATCAATAATAAAACTTGGGGAACTATTTCACCAATGGGAATTGTGGCTATGAAAGATGGTTCATCAAAAACTTTCGAATTCTCTCCAGCTGATGGATATGAGATAGAATCCGTTTTAGTAGACAATGAAAACATTGGAAAACCAAATGATTACACTTTTTCAAATGTGATAGAAAATCACACAATAATGGTGATTTTTAAACTAAAACAACTTAGTACCGACGAAATAAAAAACAAAAACATTACTGTTTATCCTAATCCAACTGCAGATTTTATTTATGTTTCTGGAAACAAAAAAATTACATCTCTGGAGCTTTATAATAGCAATGGACAAAAAGTTTTGAAAACTAGCGACAGTAAAATGGATTTAGCTTCTGTAACAGCTGGAGTTTATACCTTGAAAATCGTTACGGAAAATGGAGAAATTTCCAGTAGCAAAATCATAAAAAAATAAACGGCATTTCAATTCAAATTAAATAAAAAAACCACCAAATTTTGGTGGTTTTGTCTGTTATCTAGTGTCTAGAATCTTTCAGTCTATTTGTTATAAAGCTCTTCCACCTTATCCCAGTTAATCACATCAAAAAACGCAGACACATAATCTGGTCTTCTGTTTTGATAGTTTAGGTAATAAGCGTGCTCCCAAACATCCAATCCAAGAATCGGAGTTCCTTTTACATCAGCAACAGGCATTAGTGGGTTATCTTGATTCGGAGTAGAAGAAACAACTACAGAACCATCAGCGTTTTTAACTAACCAAGCCCAACCAGAACCGAATCTTGTCTTAGCCGCGTTAGAAAAATCTTCTTTGAATTTCTCAAAACCACCGATTTTCTCGATTTCAGCTTTTACGTTTCCAACTGGCTCTTTGCTTCCGCCTGGAGTCAGGATTTCCCAGAAAAGTGTGTGATTAAAGTGTCCGCCTCCGTTATTTCTCACGGCTGGTTTATCTGTTCCTGTATTTTGGATATCTTCAAGAGATTTCCCTTCTAGTTCCGTTCCTGCAATTGCATTATTAAGATTATCCACATAAGCCTGATGATGCTTGGTGTGATGGATTTCCATTGTTCTTGCATCAATCGTTGGTTCCAACGCATCATATGCATAACCTAATTTTGGTAATTCGAATGCCATAGTTTCGTATTTATTTGTTGTTAATAAATGAGTTGCCCAAAAATACTCAATAATTGTTCCTAAAAACAAGAATCGCACTCATTTTATAAATATTTAACATCGAAATTTTTAATAAATTTTGCCGTAACTTTGACCCATTCTAAATAATTAAAACAAAGGATTAATTATTTGGGCAGCTTTATCCGCCTTCCGCTCCCAATCTTTTTTGCAGACGGTTTTCCAGTTCAATAGAACTTGATTACAAGCAAAAAAGGATTTCCGCTCAAGTCGGGCTGCAATAATTAAACGTTTAATTATTGATTTTAAAGTTTGCAATTAGTCTAACTTCTAAAATCTAGCTTCTAACATCTAAAATAAAATGTTCGACATCAATCATATCAGAGCACAATTTCCAATTCTGAATCAACAAGTTAACGGTAAACCACTAGTTTACCTGGACAACGCCGCAACTTCTCAAAAGCCGATTTCAGTCTTAGAAACTTGGGAAAAATATTACGAAACCATCAATGCCAATGTTCATCGTGGGATTCACACTTTGAGCCAACTGGCAACGGAAGAAATGGAATTTTCCAGACAGAAAATCCAAAGATTCATCAACGCAAAACACGATTATGAGGTTATTTTCACCAAAGGAACAACCGAAGGAATCAATTTGGTGGCCTATGCTTTGACAAATCAAATCCAGAAAGATGACGAGATTATCATTTCCTATCTCGAACATCATTCCAACATCGTTCCGTGGCAGATGCTTTGCGAAAGAACCGGTGCAAAACTGAAAGTTATTCCAATGGACGAAAACGGAATTCTTCAAATCGATATTTTGGATTCTTGGCTTAATGAAAAGACTAAAATAGTTTCTATAAATCAGGTTTCTAACGCTTTGGGAATCATTAATCCAATTGAGCAAATCATTGAAAAAACAAGAAGACTTTCCAACGCATATATTTTAATCGATGGCGCTCAGTCTGCACCGCATTTCAAAATCGATGTTCAGAAACTGGACTGCGACTTCTTTGTTTTCTCAGGACACAAAATGTACGCACCAATGGGAACCGGAATCCTTTACGGAAAAGAATCTGTGCTTGAAAATCTTCATCCTTTCCACGGCGGTGGCGAAATGATTGCGGTTTGCAGTTTCGAAAAAACAACTTATGCAGGCTTACCTTTCAAATTCGAAGCTGGAACGCCTAATGTTGGTGGAAATATTGCTCTTGGTTCAGCAGTTGATTTCATTAATCAAATTGGTCACGACAATCTTCAAATCCACGAAAACGAACTTCTGACTTACGCTCAGAAAAAACTTCTGGAACTGGACGGGATCAAAATCTATGGAGAAAAAGCCAACAGAACAGGTGTGGTTTCTTTCAATTTGGAAGGTGCAGGAATTGCTTCTGACACAGGAATGATTCTCGACAAAATGGGAATTGCTGTGAGAACCGGACACCATTGTACACAACCAATTATGGATTTCTTCAACATTGCCGGAACTGTTCGTGCAAGTTTTGCAGTTTACAATACTTTGGAAGAAATTGATATTTTGGTCGAAGGTGTGAAAAAAGCACAGAGAATGTTGGTGTAAATCAATTCAAATAAAAACTTAAAAACCCTTTCAAATTTTGGAAGGGTTTTCTATTATCTGCCAATTTGATTGATTTTTTCCTATGGCATAGCTCTTGCGAAATTATAATCCAACATAGAACCAGATTGATTTTCTAAGAAATATAGAGAATCAATATTTATATCAATTAAGATTAATGACAATATGTCATCAACTATATTATGACAGAATTTGAAAATATCAATTTTGAAGAGATTCTTGACGAAGGTCTCGGAATAATTGCTGAGGAAATTAATTTCTCTGACTTCGATACTAAGGAAAGTGATGAATCTCAAACTATTTTCCCGATTCTTCCCGTAAGAAATATGGTAATGTTCCCGAAAGTGGTAACGCCAATTACGGCTGGGAGAGAAAAATCCAAAAAATTGCTGGAAGATGCTCAAAAGGAAAATAAGTACATCGGAATCATCAGTCAGAAAAATCCAAATGAGGAAAATCCTACTGAAAAAGATTTGTACGCAATTGGAACTTTGGCTAAGATTATCAAAATCATCAAACTTCCGGAAGGTAATATCACAGCGATAACTAGAGGTGTTCAGAGATTCAAGGTGAAAAAATTTGTTTCTCAGGAGCCATATTTTTTGGCAGAAATTACAAAGCAAAAAGATACGCAGCCAAAAGATAAAGAAGAGTTCACCGCTTTGATGGACAACATCAAAGACTTAGCTGAGAAAATCATTAACATCGACCACAATATTCCGAACGCCGCTCAGTTTGCACTTAAGAATATTGATGGGCAGGAAGATTTATTGAACTTCATCTCTGCAAACGGAAATTATCCTTCAGATAAAAAGCAAAAATTGCTGGACGAGAAATCTTTGTTGGGACGTGCAAGAACTTTGTACGAACTGATGCACGAGGATTTCCGTCATTTGGAATTGAAAAATCAAATCCATCAAAAAACAAGCAAAGACCTTGACAAACAGCAACGTGAATATTTTCTAAATCAACAGATTAGAACAATTCAGGATGAGTTGGGAGGCGGAGCAGAATCTGATGCAGACGAAATCAAGAAAAAAGCTTCCAAAATAAAGTGGAGTGCTGATGTTGAGGCTCATTTCCAAAAGGAAATACAAAGATTACAAAGACAGCACCCGAATTCTCCGGACTTCAATGTTCAGAGAAATTACTTGGATTTCTTTACAGATTTGCCGTGGGAACATTATTCCAAAGATCATTTTGACCTTAACAAAGCGGAAAAACTTCTGGATAAAGAACATTTTGGATTAGAAGATATCAAGAAAAGAATTTTGGAACACATCGCTGTTTTGAAATTGAAAAACGATATGAAATCGCCTATTCTTTGTTTGGTTGGTCCTCCGGGAGTTGGGAAAACTTCGCTAGGGAAATCTATTGCAGATGCACTTGGAAGAAAATACGTTCGAGTTTCACTTGGCGGTTTGCACGACGAAAGTGAAATCCGTGGACACAGAAAAACCTATATCGGAGCGATGGCAGGACGAATTCTTCAATCCATCAAAAAATCCGGAACTTCTAATCCTGTAATTGTTTTGGATGAGATTGATAAAATCGGACAAGGCGTTCATGGTGACCCAAGTTCGGCTTTGCTAGAAGTCCTTGATCCTGAACAAAATAATAATTTCTATGATAATTTCTTAGAAATGGGTTATGACCTTTCAAAAGTAATGTTCATTGCGACTGCCAATTCACTTTCTACAATCCAAACACCATTGTTGGATAGAATGGAAGTTATCAGCATTGCCGGTTACACTCTGGAAGAGAAAATTGAAATCGCTAAGCGCCATTTGATCAAAAAACAACTTCAGGAAAATGGTTTGGATGCTAAATCCTTAAAACTAGGAAATACTGAATTAAAACATATCATCGAAGCTCATACATCGGAAAGTGGGGTTAGAAGATTAGAGAAAAGAATTGCTGGGATTGCACGTTGGGTAGCGCTTCAGATTGCAATGGAAAAAGATTTTGACCCGAAAATTTCTGTCGATAAAGTTGACGAAATCTTGGGCGTTCCAAGACCAAAAACTCTATCGGAAATCACAGATGTTCCGGGTGTTGTTACAGGTTTAGCTTGGACAAGCGTTGGAGGAGACATTCTGTTCATCGAAAGTATTCTTTCCAAAGGAAAAGGCGGTTTGACAATGACCGGAAATCTTGGAAATGTGATGAAAGAATCGGCTACAATTGCATTGGAATTCATCAAAGCACATTACGAAGAATTGGGAATTTCGGAAGAAGATATTGAGAAGAAAAACATCCACGTTCACGTTCCGGAAGGCGCAACGCCTAAAGATGGGCCATCTGCAGGAATTGCAATGCTAACCTCAATGGTTTCAAGCTTTAAAAACAAAAAAGTGAAATCTCATTTGGCAATGACCGGCGAAATTACACTTCGTGGAAAAGTTCTTCCTGTTGGCGGAATCAAGGAAAAACTTTTGGCTGCAACTAGAGCAGGAATTAAGGAAGTAATTCTTTGTGAGGCTAATAGAAAAGATGTTGAGGAAATCAAAAAAGATTACCTGAAACAACTGAAAGTCAATTATGTGAAAAATATGAGTGAGGTTATAGAAATTGCTTTGAAATAAGTATTTTCATAAATTCATTTTTAAAAATATAATCCGTTTGTGAAATTCGCAAGCGGATTTTTTTAGTTATTCTTATAAAAAAGTTGTCTCAAGGCAATTCTTGAATTGGGAAAAAGAATTAATTTAGAATTCAATTAAAAAACTATTCGTCTTATGAAATATGTTAAATTTATTCTTTGCTTACTTTTCGGATTGATGTTTATCAATGCCGGATTAGACAAGTTTCTGCATTATATGCCAATGCCGGAAATGAAACCGGAGCAAATGAAATTGTTTGCTGCTTTTGGAGAAATCGTTTGGTTGATGCCATTAATTGGTTTAGTCGAATTGATTGGAGGAATATTGTTCATCATTCCAAAAACCAGAGCTTTGGGCGCAATAGTTATCTTACCCGTACTGGTAGGAATTGTACTTCACAACTTCACTTTATTTCCAACAAATGAAGGTAGAATTATCGCAGTTATTCTTTTATTAATCAATATTTGGGTACTGATTGATAACCGAGAAAAATACAAAGCCTTATTAAGCTAAAAAATAAAAGGGAAGATTGATTTAATCTTCCCTTTTCTATTATAATTGCTCAATTGCTTTTACAACTCTATCTTTATCAACAACCATCGCTTGGATATGTTCTCCGGAAAATTCTAAAAACTGTTTAGGTTCTGGTGCATTATTATAAATGACTTGCCCGTGTTCAAAAGGAACTGTCGAGTCGCCTTTGCTGTAAAGAAATAATTTTGGAAGCCCTTTCAAAGCTTTAACATCTTCTTTCGCCGAGTAAGGAGAAATCACATATTTTTCGATAATATCTTTCATTTCCGGTTTAAATTTGATGGCAATATCTGTGAAAGAGGACATTCCGCCGTCTAAAATCAGTCCTGAGATTTTAGCCTGATTATCTTTAGCCAGGTGTGTCGAAATCTGAGACCCCAAAGAAGCACCATAAATGTAGATTTTCGTATTCCTGATATCTTGGCGGGTCAATAGATAATTGAACATTTTTTGACCATCTTCTGCTACATTCAAGTGGGTTGGTTTTCCTGTTGATTTTCCGTAACCTCTAACATCTACCATTACAACCTGAAATCCATCTTCAACCAAGGGTTTAGTAATATATTGATAAGTGGAGATATTTCCTGCCGCTCCATGGAAAAATAAAATGGTTTTTGAGATTGATTTTGATTCTGGCTTCAAAACAACTGCTGTAATGGTGTCATTTTCTACAGGCAGACTTACATTTTCGATATTTTTGAATTCCAAAGGTTTCATTTCTTTTTTTGGCTGATAGAATTTGTCATCCATTTGAGCTTTAGAAAAAAATGATAATAAAATTAAGAATAGAGAGAAGAATACTGATGTTTTCATTGTTTTAAATTTATTTGATAGTTCAAAAGTAGAATGCCTGAACATCAAAAAGAAAATTATCCGACCGAACCTGCGAAAACTCCGACCGAACTGTAGAATTCTCGGATAAAAAAAGAGACTTAATTAAGTCTCTTTTAATTTATATTGATGAAATATTAATCTTTCATTCTTGCGATAACGTCCAAACCACCTTTGGTCTTATCTCCGATTTTACAAAGGATTTCTGTATCCAAAGGAAGGAAAACATCCATTCTGGAACCAAACTTAATGAATCCGAATTCGTGTCCTGCTTTCGCCTTATCCTGAACATTACAATAGAAAACGATTCTTCTTGCTACATAACCTGCAATCTGGCGGAAAACCACTTGATGATTGGTCAAACTTTTTACAGCGACCGTAGTTCTTTCGTTCTCTGTAGAAGATTTTTCGTGCCACGCCACCAGATATTTTCCTGGGTGGTACTTTTTGTAATTCACTTCTCCACTAACAGGGTAACGGCAGATATGAACATTCAGCGGTGACATAAAAATAGAAACCTGAATACAATTAGCTTTCAAAACCTCATCTTCGAAAACTTCTTTTATCATTACCACTTTTCCATCAACAGGTGCAATCACATTTTCTGTGTGATCCAAAATAGCTCTTGTAGGAACTCGGAAAAACCAGAAAATCAATCCTAACATCACCAATAGTGGAATCAGAATAACCAAAGACCATAATTGTAAATAATAAATAGATATGGTTCCGATAAATGCAATGAACAAAATTGCAACAATCAAGGTTCCTTTCGATTCTTTATGAAGTTTCATATAATTAATTTTAAACCAATTTTTCTAAAATAAAATATAAGTAAATAACCGGCGCACAAATGATAAAACTGTCCAATCTATCAAGAATACCGCCGTGACCCGGAATAATGTTTCCACTGTCTTTAACCGCAAAACTACGCTTTAACTGACTTTCTACCAAATCTCCCAACGGAGCGAATACAGAAACAAGGAATCCAACAATCATCCAATTCCCTCTCAGTTCAGGGAAATATTGTTCTACAAAGAAGCCTAAAACTAATGTCAGAATTACACCTCCAGCAAAACCTTCCCAAGTTTTTTTAGGCGAAATTCTTGGTGCCATTTTATGTTTTCCGAAGAATTTTCCTGTGAGATAAGCAAAAGTATCACTGCTCCAAATCAAAACAAAAAGCATAAAAACTTCTAAAGTAAAAGGCTTACTTGGATCCAGTGTACTAAATTTTGGCAACCCTAAAGCAAAACCAAAAGGCAAAGCCAAATAAACGACTGTGAAAATCAGTTTACCATTCTCGAAGTAAAGTTCTCTGGAATATTTGAAAAGAGTAATCGCTGCAATTGGAATTAACGCCAAAGACAACATCTCGCTGAAGTTATAATCAAAGAAAAAACCGTGATAGAAAAAGCGTTTCGTGAATTTGTAATAGATAAATGCAGCAATAGGGAAAACCAGCCATTTGTAAATGCTGTTATCAAATTTCATAATCTTGATACATTCATAAAGTCCTACAACTAGGAAAAATGTTATCAAACCATAAAAAAGATATTGCTGCTTGACTTCTGGCAAAAAGCTGCTGAACAGATATTCTCCCAAAGGTGTGGTACAAATCGCTATTACCAGAACATATACAAGTCCTGAAATAGAACGCTGAATGAAATTTTTATCCAAAACTGAAATTTAATCTTCCAGCAAAAGTAAGAAAAGTTTGGTATTATCCTTATTAGGAGTATCCAATTTGGATTGGCTTCCGCTGATAGAAGTCAAATTCTTAAGGTTTCCTGCACGTTTTACCTTCATCATCGCTTCGTTCAAATTGCTCGCAATCTGAGAAACATTGGCCATAATGATGATTTTGCTTGGTAGGCGTGAGGAGTGATAATGAAGAATATTATTATGAGAAAGCATTATTCTGCCATCAAAAGCAATCAGATATTCGCAAGTGATAAAAGCGGCGTCGTTATCTTCTGTGAGTTCAGGAGAGTTCGTTGTTTTGATAACATCCAGAAAATTTTTCAAGTCCTGATCCCAGCAAAACACGTTATTAATTTGCTCGATTTTTACAATCTGATTAAGCGTCTGTAAAGCTTCTGACTCATCAGCACAATAATTGAAAAAGCCACCAGAATGCGTAAAAAGTTGCGCAAATTTATAATCCAAATCTGCATCACGAAGCTGATCCGCCAGTTTTGTTACATCTGGTTCGACCTCTTCGGGCTGGTTCATTATCTTATTTACGATTTTCTTAAACAGACTCAATTTCTGTGCTTTTTTTATTAATTATTACAAATGTAAAGAATTATTATAATACTCTAAAAACCAAAACTTTATTTTAATAAAAAAATCCTAAATTATTTAGGACTTTTTTATTGTATTTTCAATAGATTTAGAATTAACTCTCTGTATTCAAGACATTTCCAGCGTCTGCAGGATTATCTAAACTGGATACAGGTTTTTCAGTTAATTCCGGATCCCAGGCACGTTTTCCAAAGATTTCTTCTAAGTCTTCTCGGAAAATTACCTCTTTTTCCAAAAGTTTACTTGCCAAAGCATCTAACTTATCTCTATTTTCAGTTAGAATTGTAACCGCTCTTTGATATTGAGTTTCTATTAACTTCGAAATTTCTTCGTCAATCAATTTTGCGGTTTGCTCAGAGTAAGGTTTTCCAAAACTATATTCAGACTGACCTGAACTGTCGTAGTAAGAAATGTTACCAACCTTATCGTTCAGTCCATAAATTGTAACCATAGCCTGTGCTTGTTTCGTAACTCTTTCAAGGTCAGACAAAGCACCAGTAGATATATTTCCGAAAACAGCTTGTTCAGCAGCTCTACCTCCAAGCGTTGCACAGATCTCATCTAACATTTGCTGAGTTGTTGTCAATTGTCTTTCTTCCGGAAGATACCAAGCTGCTCCAAGAGAGCGTCCTCTAGGAACAATTGTCACTTTAAGAAGTGGCGCTGCGTGCTCTACCAGCCAAGAGATCGTTGCGTGACCAGCTTCGTGGAAAGCTACTCTTCTCTTTTCTGAAGGTTTGATAGCCTTATTTTTCTTTTCTAATCCACCGATGATTCTGTCAACAGCATCCAGGAAATCTTGTTTGTTAACTGCTTCGTGAGAGTTTCTTGCTGCGATAAGTGCAGCCTCATTACAAACATTTGCGATATCAGCTCCACTGAAACCTGGTGTTTGCTTTGCCAAGAATTCTCTATCGATAGAATCGTCTAACTTGATTTTTTTCAAATGCACATCGAAGATTTGTTTTCTCTCGTGCAATTCCGGAAGGTCTACATAGATAGAACGGTCAAAACGCCCGGCTCTCATCAATGCTTTATCCAAAATATCAGCTCTGTTGGTTGCTGCCATTACGATGACATTCACATCTGTACCGAAACCATCCATTTCTGTAAGCAGTTGATTCAATGTATTTTCACGTTCGTCATTACCGCCTTGGAAACCACCTTTTCCTCTTGCTCTACCAATCGCATCAATCTCATCGATGAAAATAATCGCTGGAGATTTTGCACGAGCTTGAGCAAAAAGGTCTCTAACTCTGGAAGCTCCAACCCCAACAAACATCTCTACGAAATCTGAACCTGAAAGTGAGAAGAACGGAACTTTAGCTTCACCTGCAACAGCTTTTGCCAACAAAGTTTTACCAGTTCCCGGAGGACCTACCAAAAGAACACCTTTCGGAATTTTACCTCCCAATTTTGTATATTTTTCAGAATTCTTCAAGAAGTCTACAACTTCCTGAACTTCTTCTTTAGCACCTTCCAATCCTGCAACATCTTTGAAAGTAACTTGCAGTTTGTCTTTCTCATCAAATAATTTAGCTTTGGATTTTCCGATACTGAAGATTTGTCCGCCAGGACCTCCAGCACCACCGCCCATTTTTCTGAAAATAAAGAAATAAATCAATGCGAAAAATCCTCCCCAAATCAAAACCGTGAAGAATATCTCAGACATTCCGCTTTGGCTTTTTCCAAATTCCATTGTAGCTTGTTTCGGAAGTTTGGAATTGATTGTATCAAATTTTTCCTGAAAATATCTCAAATCACCGTAAGTCAATACAAAATCCGGATTAGGCTTGATATTGATTACAGAAAGCGGATCGCTTTTTTTCTCTCCTTTTTCTAATTCTGCCTTTGCTGCTTTGGTAAGATAAACATCGGCTTTGGAATTGTCCTTGAAGACCATTATCTCGTTTACCTTGCCTTGCTGCACAAGACTGTAAAAATCTTTTTCATCTATATTTTTCACCATAGAATCTCCCAAAAGTCCTGGAAGAAATATCAGTAAAATAAGTCCCAACAAAACCGGTATAAACCAATTGAATCCTTTGTTATTCATTCTTATTTTTTAAAATTGTTGATGCAAAACGCATCTGTTTTTAGCTTTCTATTTTCGTGATTTTGGCATCTCCCCAAAGTTCTTCGATATCGTAATACTCGCGGATTTCTTTTTGGAAAATGTGAACCACTACAGAAACGTAATCTACCAAAACCCACATAGAGTTCTCAGTCCCTTCTACGTGCCAAGGTCTGTCGTTGAGTTCGTTTCTAACTTTTTTTTCTACGTTACCAGCGATTGCAGAAACTTGCGTGTTTGAGTTTCCACTGCAGATTATAAATGTACCTGCTGCTGCATTTTCTATGTTTGATAAGTCGAAGATTTGAATGTCTTCTCCTTTTGTATCTTGAATCGCTTCTACGATTTTGTCTACCAATAATTGTTTTTCTGTACTTTTACTCATTCAAAAAATTGTCTAATTTGCAAATTTATTGATTTTTATCTATTTATCTCCCGTTTTCCATCGCAATAATCTCTTAAAGTTTTCATAAATGAGCCGCATTATACATCTTGAAGAATGTTTTTCTACCAATGACGAAATTTTGTCTCTTTTAAGTGATGACGAATCAACTGCCGTTTTTACTTTTAATCAAACCAAAGGTCGTGGACAATATGGAAATGAATGGCGAGTAATCCCAAATCAGAATCTGGCTTATAGTATTGCTGTAAAATCTTCTAAAATCAATATCTCTGGTACATCCCTCAATTATTATACCGCTATTATTGTTCGGGATTTCCTTGCCAATCTGACCAATGCCAAGGCTAAAATAAAATGGCCAAATGATGTTATCCTCAACGGAAAAAAAGTTTGCGGTATTCTTATCGAAAAAAAGAAAGTCAATCATCAGGAATTTTACATTTTGGGCATTGGAATCAATATTTTACAAGATGATTTTTCCCACATTCCTAAAGCAGGTTCGGTTTTGACTACCACAGGACACAATTGTGACATGACAGAATTTGCAATTCAATTTCATCAAAGTGTGATTTCAAGATTAGAAAACGTTCCTTCTGAAGAGGAAATTTTGGATGATTACAACCAGAATCTGTTCAGAAAAGAAGAGATTTCGGTTTTTGAGATAAATGATGTGCGCCAAAATGGCATAATACAAAATGCTGACAAAAATGGTTTTCTTTGGATTGATTTAGAAAATGAAGGCTTGCAGAAATTCTTTCATAAAGAAATTGCGTTGCTTTATTGATTTATTTGAACGCAAATCTCGCAAAGATTTTATTCCATATTACATTTATAAGTTTGCAAAGGCACTTACGCTCAGCAAAAGTGTAAAATTTGAAAATCTTGAAGTTACTGATTTGCTCTTTTAATGTAAAGATAAGCTGCAATCGGTGCAAAAACGATGTTGGGAAGCCACATTGCCAATAAAGGCGTGAGTGTTTTGTTTTCGGAAACGACATTCAGAACCTGAAAAGAGAAAACGAATAAAAATGCCAAGGCAATTCCTAATGCCAAGTTCAAACCTAATCCACCACGTTTTTTTTCAGATGACAAAGACAATCCCAAAAATGTCAAAATAATAATAGAAACCGGCATTGACGTTCTTTGATAAAGCTCATTGTAAAAGGAAGTTACGTTATTATTCCCTTTCATTCTTTCACGCTTTATCATCTCTAATAATTCGGGCGTTGTTTTGTTTTGAGCTACCAGTTTGTCAGGAAATAATTCGGACGGTGGTAATTTGAAATCCTGAATCTTAGTTGGTCCGCTTCCAAGAATCTCGGTGTTATCTTTTTTTACCGTTCGCTCTGTATAATTGCTGATGGCAAAATTCTTTTTGTTTGCGTCCCATTGGATGTCCGTTGCGGTAATCTGATAAATCAGTTTCTTATTTTTATCAAATTTCTGATACATATAACCAGTTCCCCGGTTTTCCTTTTTGTTGTAGCTATTGACAAAAATATATTCGCTGGGATTGATGTTGGAGGCTATGCTCATATTTCCCAGAAGTTTTTCTTTATTAATAGCGTTGTAGGTGTAAGGCTCCAAAACATTTTTCTTGATATTGGACCAAGGTAAAATAAAGTGATTAACTGCTAAAGTGATAAATGCAATCAACAAAGAAGTCACAAGATAAGGTCTTGCAAATCGGTGAAAACTAGCGCCACTACTTACAATCGCCACAATTTCTGTATTATTCGCCATTCTGGAGGTGAAGAAAATAACGGTAATGAAAACGAGAATCGACATAAATGTCAGAATCAAATTCATAATCCAAAATGGATAGAAATTCAGTAAAAAATAACCAACCGTAAATCCGTTGCTCTCAATCCTTGGGGTTTTCGCCTGAACGTCCACCACCATAATAATCACAGATAACAACACCAACATAAAAATGAGGGTTCCCAAATATTTTTTGATGACGTAAAGGTCTATGATTTTCATAAAGTCAGATGTTGGATGTCAGAAGTCAGATGATTATAAATTTTGATTCTTTTCTCTTTTCTCTTTTGTCTTTTATAGCCTTTGTTTCAACTGAGGAATAATCTGGTCTTTCCATTGGTAGAAATCGCCAGCAATAATATGTTCTCTGGCTACTTTTACCAAGTCCAGATAAAATGCCAAATTGTGAATCGAAGCAATTTGTTTTGCCAAATATTCTTTCGCTACAAAAAGGTGACGTACATAAGCTTTGCTGTATTCTTGGTCCACATAGCTTGTTCCAAACTCATCCAAAGGTGAAAAATCTGCTTTCCACTTTTCGTTTTTCATATTCATTACACCTTGCCAAGTGAAGAGCATTGCATTTCTGGCGTTTCTCGTCGGCATCACACAATCCATCATATCAACACCAAAACCAATACTTTCCAGAATATTCCAAGGTGTTCCAACACCCATCAAATATCTTGGTTTATCTTTTGGTAGAATGTCTGTCACTTCATTGGTGATTCTGTACATTTCGTCTTCAGGTTCACCTACGGAAAGTCCACCAATGGCGTTACCTTCTGCGCCAGCTTCTGAAATTACCTCAGCCGAAATTTTCCTTAAATCTGAATAACAAGACCCTTGAACAATCGGGAACAATCTTTGTTTATGACCGTACAACTCTTTATTTTCTTCAGTCCAATCGATACATCTTTTCAACCAACGGTGCGTGAGTTCCATTGAGGTTTTCACAGCATTATAATTACTTGGATAAGCAATACACTCATCAAAAGCCATAAAAATATCAGCTCCAATCTGTCTTTGGATTTGCATAGAAACCTCTGGCGACATAAAATGCATACTGCCGTCGATATGTGATTTGAATTTCACACCTTCTTCCGTAATTTTTCTGCTTTTTGCCAACGAAAAAACCTGATAACCACCAGAATCCGTCAGGATTGGTCTGTCCCAATTCATAAATTTGTGAAGTCCGCCCGCTTGCTCCATAATTTCCATCTTTGGACGAAGCATCAAATGGTAGGTGTTTCCTAAAATAATCTGGGCTTTTATATCTTCTTTCAGTTCTCTCTGATGAACGGCTTTCACCGATGCAACAGTTCCAACCGGCATAAAAATCGGGGTTTGGATTTGTCCGTGGTCTGTCGTAATGACTCCAGCTCTCGCTTTGGACTCTGAAGTTTTTTCGATTTCAAAAAATTTCATTCGTATATCTTAATTTTCGCTTCGGTTATTATTTTACCGAATAGAACTTGATTTCCACAACGATTATCTCGCTTGTGCAGGAACAGTTCCGTTTGCGTTAGTTTCTTTTAATTTTTTATTGATGTAAGCTTCTGCTTTTGGGTCTTTTGACTTGATGATGTCCTGAGCTTTATTCATAATATCTTTCAAATCTTCTGGCTTCGTCATATAATATTTATAACTGTCCGAAAATAATTGACCTTTGATATTATATTTTTTCAGAATAAATCTTGTTGCATTTTCCGTATTGATATTTCCTCCGATGGCATAACTCTGGTCATTGATGGCAAAATCTGCAATAATCTCAGACATTTTCTCTTCGGGCAAAATATGTTCAGGTTTCTGTATTGCTTCTTCGCAAGACAACACACAGAAAATCATTGATATATAAAATAAATATTTCATAATCACTACAATTTTCCGATGAGGTTTTTCCATTTGAGATTCAGAACACCAAAAACGGCTTCCTGGATGATGCCGCCATTCATTTTGCTTTCACCTTCAGTTCTGTCTGTAAAAATAATAGGAACTTCTACAATTTTAAGGTTTTTCTTGAAAACTCTATATTTCATCTCAACTTGGAAACCGTAACCTTTCAATTTGATTTTGTCCAAACCGATTGCAATCAATGTTTCTTTTCTGAAACAAACAAATCCCGCAGTCGTATCGTGAATAGGAAGCCCAAGAACAAATCGTACATATTTCGATGCAAAATAAGATAGCAAAACTCTTCCCATCGGCCAGTTCACCACATTCACACCTTGCGAATATCTGGACCCAACGGACATATCTGCATTTTTACAGGCTTCATAAAGTTTGATTAAATCCTTCGGATTGTGAGAAAAATCGGCATCCATCTCGAAAATGAAATCATAATCATTATGAATTGCCCACTGAAATCCGTGAATATAAGCTTTGCCCAATCCATCCTTGATTTTCCTAACAGTCAAGTGAAGCTGAACCGGATATTTTTCCCGCAAACTTTTTACAATTTCCGCAGTTCCATCCGGAGAAGAGTCATCTACAACCAAAATGTGAAAATCCTGTTGCAAATCAAAAACCGCCGAAATGATTTTTTCGATGTTTTCTTTTTCGTTGTAAGTTGGAATTATGACAAGTTTCTTCATCCGAGAAATAATTCGCAAAGATAATCTTTAATCGCTAATGATTTTTTGATGGATTGTAAATTAACTTTTTTTAATAGAAAAAGTTATAATTCATCAAAGATTGGTTTTTATGGGGGGCTTCGAGAGCCTCAGCCTAACAGCAGTTCTTAAATGATAGTAAATTGAAGGAGTGTTTAAGACACTTCGACTGCGCTCAGAGTGACATTTCTGATACCAAGTGTTTGTTTGTTGCAAATATTTTTTTAATGTTTTGATTGTGAGTTGATTGTGATGTTTTCATTTAACATAATATGAGTGGTTGTATATCCTTTGTATATCCATTCTTCGATAGTTGTATAACCATTCTATATCCGTTGTATATCCTTTCCATATCCTTTGTTCGATGTTTGTCTGATACAGCATTATTTCCGAAAGATGCTGTAAAAGTTTGTGTTTTACGGTTTTCCCGTAATTGAGGGTTGATAAATAATATTATTTTTGCATACGAATTATAATGCGACAAGATTTGACGCATTGCTGTGCTATTATTGCACCGTGAACCATAACTAATAAGAAAACTCAAATATGAAAAAGATTTCTACCACACTACTGGTGCTGGGTTCTGCCGTACTTTTTTCGCAAAAAGTTTCGTGGCAAAAGAACATTGAGTCCAATACCCGGGATTTTCTTTCCGGCTTAGCCATTACGATTGATGGACAATATCTTGTTTCGGGTAATATATCAAAGTTAGTGATAGAGATCAGTTTAAATATTAATCCGTTGAAAATCAGATAAAATAATAATTAATAAATTTAAAAACGAGAGTAGGATAACCTACTCTCGTTTATTTTTAGAGAAAAAACAGATTGCAAATGATTGAGAGTCATTATAGATGTGCCAGAGTTAGTGATACAGGAATTTGTCCTTTTTGTTATTCTAGCAAAATCATTAGAAATGGTACTACAAAAACCAGAAAACAACAGTATATCTGTAAAGGTTGTCATAAAAGGTTTTTGGACTATTATACTTACAAAGCTTATCACTCTAATATCAATCCATTAATTATCCAATTAACCAAAGAAGGTCTTGGTATCCGTTCTATTGCAAGAGTATTACAAATATCAGCTACGACATTGCTCAGAAGAATTAAAAATATAGCAGAAAATATTGTATCACCTGTTCTATCATTCGGAAAGACTTATGAACTGGATGAGATGCGATTTTATATCAGAAAGAAAAGCAACCCGATGTGGCTGGTTTATGCTATTGATAAGGTGACGAGAGAAACCGCAGCATTCTATATTGGAAAAAGAAATAATCAAACTCTCAACACTGTAGTGAAAACTTTATTGAATGCCAGAGCAGCAACGATATTAACAGACCAACAGAAAAACTATCAATATCTGATTCCGAAATCGATTCATAACACAAAAAGGTATGGAACAAATGGCATCGAAAGAAAAAATCTCATGCTGAGAACCCATTTGAAACGACTGAACAGAAGAACCATTGGTTTTAGCAGAAGTATCACAATTTTATCTGCTATTCTGAAAATATATTTTTGGATATGATTATTAACAAAAGCCAACAGATAATTTACCATTTAATTGATATGAAATATCGAATAGCTCACATCTAATTCCTATTTTTGCAAAAATTTTTGAAGTTGATTAGAATCGCGGAACATAACGATTGGGTGATATATTGTATTCTTGGGAGTATCTTTATATACATTATCCTTTTGTCTGTTTTCCAGAGAGAGGCCAACATCAAGGATTTTTTACTACAAAAAATTGAAGATTCTAACAACCTCACACCATCCTGGGTTATCATTTCTATTGTGAAATGTGTGATGACAGCGCTTTTATTATCACAGTTTGTTCCGATTGTTCCAAAGTTTTTATCCGACATTCACTTGTTTGGTTTTGAAATTAATAAATTCGGGTTTACTTTTTTGACTTTGTTAAGTTTTGACATTGTTAGAAACATTCTGACTTTCTTTTTCTATTCCAGCATTGGAAGCGGTAAAAATCTGAAAGGCCTGACATTGGTTTCGAGTAAATTTTACTTTTTAGAGTCAATCGCTTTCATTGTGGCATCATTTGCGCTTTATTACTTTCCGGTTGACTTGGTGAAGTATTTTTATTTCATCATTGGTCTGGTTATTTTTTCTTTTATTTTGAAAAACTTAATATACTTATTCCACAAACAATCCATTTTGCCGGAAAACTGGTATTATAAATTTTTGTATATTTGCACGCTTCAAATAGTACCGGTATTGGTACTTTGGAAGTTCTTATTTTATTGAATGTAACATACACATTTTAAGATGAAAATCAAATCTATTTTAGTGTCACAGCCCGCTCCGAATGAATCTTCACCTTATTTGGAAATAGCGAAAAAAGAGAAAATCAAAATCGATTTTCGTCCTTTTATACACGTAGAAGGAGTGGATGCGAAAGAACTCAGAACTCAGAAAATAGACCTGACGCAATATACAGGCGTTATTTTCACGAGTAAGAATGCGATTGACCATTATTTTCGTCTTGCTGAGGAAATGAGATTCAGCGTTCCGGATTCTATGCGTTACATCTGCCAGTCAGAAGCAATTGCCAACTATTTGCAGAAACACATTGTTTATAGAAAAAGAAAAATCAGCTTTGGTGAGAAGAACTTTTCAGATTTAGCAGCTTTGTTCAAAAAGCATCCGTCTGAGAAATATCTTTTACCTTCTTCTGATGTCTTAACACCTGAGATTCCTAAGGTTTTAGATGCTGCTAACCTAGACTGGACAAGAGCAATAATGTATAAAACTGTTCCGAGTGATTTGACAGATATCAACATCAAAGATTACGATATGTTGGTGTTTTTCAGTCATCAGGGAATCAAATCTTTAGGAATTAATTTCCCAGATTTCAAACAAGAAGATACAAAAATTGCTGTTTTTGGAACTACTACCCAAGCCGCTGCAGAAGAAGCAGGATTGACAGTTAATGTAATGGCTCCAACCAAAGAAAATCCGTCTATGACAATGGCCATAGAAAAATATATCAAAAGTATCAATAAATAATTATTGACCACATAAATCAAAACCGTCTTCTTTCTGAGAGGATGGTTTTTTGTTTAAATTTGTTACCTCTGAAAATCATTTCAGACCAAAACTTTCCAACGAATGAATGCTCCAAAAGCAAAAAAAATAGAAAAACTTCTCGAAATTCACAACGATAAAAGGAACGACCCATATTTCTGGATGAATGAACGTGAAAATCCGGAAGTCATCCAATATCTGGAGGAAGAAAATGCCTACACAGATTTTGTGATGAAGGATACAGAAGACCTTCAGAACGATTTGTATGAGGAAATGAAATCCCGATACAAAAAAGACGACGAGTCTTTGCCTTATTTCTTCAACGGTTATTGGTACATCGTACGTTATGAAGCTGGAAAAGAGTATCCGATTTTCTCCAGAAAATTTCAATCTTTGGATAATGAAGAAGAGATTTTACTGGATGTCAATATTCTGGCAGAAGGCGAAGCTTTCTTCGAAACAGGAAGTATGTCCATTAGCGTGAACAACGATATTATGGCCTACTCTACCGATAATGTTGGGAGAAGAATTTACAAGATTTATTTTAAGAATCTTAAAACCGGAGAACTTTATCCTGATGTTATCGAAAATGCAACCGGAAAAGCGGTTTGGGCCAATGATAACGAACACGTTTTCTACATCAGAAAGGATGAAAGTCTCAGAGCATTTCAAATCTACCGTCACAAATTAGGAACAGATTCTTCTGAAGACGTTTTGATTTTCCATGAGGAAGATGAGACTTTTGATGTTAGCGTCTTTAAAACCAAATCTTTAGAATACATTTTCATCGCTGCTTCATCCACTAATGAAGATGAAATGAGATTTATTCCGGCCAATAATGTTTTTGCAGACTGGACAATTGTCCAACCAAGAACAGAGGATTTGGAATATTCGGTGGAACATTACGAAGATGATTTTTATATCATTACGAATGCTGATAATTCTACCAATTTTAAAATTGTAACAACCAAAGTCGATAAACCAGCGATGCAACATTGGCAGGATTTCATTCCGCACAGAGAAAATGTCTTACTAGAAGGTTTTGAGATTTTCAAAAATTATTTTGTAATCGAAGAACGCGAAAAAGGTCTTTTACAAATTAATATTATTGATAATCAAAACAATAACTCCTATTACCTGCCATTTTCAGATCCGACTTATACCGCTTACATCGGAATTAATCTGGAGTTTGATACTGATATTTTGCGTTTCGGTTATACATCATTGACCAAACCAGCCTCTACTTTCGAATATAATATGAAAGACAAAACCACCGTACTTCTTAAAGAACAGGAAGTTTTGGGCGGTAAATTCTTCGCAGGAAATTATATCTCAGAAAGAATCTGGGCAACTGCAAGAGATGGAAAAGAAGTCGCCATTTCTTTGGTTTATCATAAAGACACATCAAAGTCAGCGAACACACCACTTCTACTCTATGGATATGGGAGCTATGGACACACCGTTGATGCAAGTTTTTCCAGCGTGAGATTGTCGCTTTTGGACAGAGGTTTTATTTATGCTATTGCTCACATCAGAGGCGGCGAATATCTTGGTCGCGAATGGTACGAGGACGGAAAAATGCTTCAGAAGAAAAATACATTTTTTGATTTCATCGATGCTGCAAAATATTTAATATCAGAGAATTATACATCGCCAAAACACCTTTATGCAATGGGCGGAAGTGCCGGAGGACTTTTGGTTGGCGCAGTGATGAATTACAATCCGGAATTATTTAATGGAATTGTGGCGCAAGTGCCTTTTGTGGACGTTGTTTCGACGATGTTGGACGATACAATTCCTTTGACCACAGGAGAATACGACGAATGGGGAAATCCGAATGAGAAGGAATATTATGATTATATGAAATCCTATTCGCCTTACGATAACATCGAAGCGAAGGATTATCCCAATATATTGATTACGACAGGATTCCACGATTCTCAGGTTCAATATTGGGAACCAGCAAAATGGACAGCGAAATTAAGAGAATTGAAAACGGATGACAATATTCTGATTTTCAAAACCGATATGAGTTCTGGACACGGTGGTGCAAGCGGACGTTTCGAAAGCTTGAAAGAAATCGCTTTGGAATATGCGTTTTTACTAAAAATCGACCAATAACATCTTCCTTTTAACCTCATCTTTATACTTTCTCCCAACAGGAATCGTCATATGATTGATTTCAATCTTGCTGGGAGAAACAGAGGTAATATTATCTTTATTAACTAAAAAAGAACGATGAATCCTGACAAATTTGGATTCGGGTAATAACTCCTGAACCGATGTTAGCGTTTTAAGAACCGTGATTTCCGAATCAATGAGTTTGATTCTGCAATAATTCCGGAGGCTTTCCACAAAAACAATATCATTTATTTTGATTTTCCTAACACTTTTATCGATTTTCAGATTGATGTAAGAATCATTATTATCCTGTATTACAGTATCTTCTCTTAATAATTTATTCTCTTCATTCAGCTCCGAATTATTTTTCTGGAGATTTTCAATCGTGGTCAGATATGTGTAAGCTATCGGAATCATTGCGGCGATATTGATGTCCAAAGCCGTATTCACTATTTCTGATATGATGAAAAAACCAGAGTTCTTGAAACCCGGAAGAAAGTTCGGCTGAATAAAATAAAGAAATACCGGTCGCTGGACAAACACACTTATCAAAGCAACCAAAACGCAATACGAAACAAAGAAGCTGAAATATTTTTTCTGATTAAAGAATTTCGGAAACAGATAAAAAAGCGTGATATAAACCAACAACATCCGTGAAGGAAGACAGAAAATCTGAATCAAAATATTCCGGGAATAATTGTCATCCGAAACACCCCAAACAAATCCAAAAAACAGAACAAACGCCGTCCAATATAAAACGTGTTTCAGCCAAAATTTTGATTTGAAATGTTCAGAAAACGATTGGTTCATACTTTTTAATCTTCTCCAAATGTAATTATTTATCCTAAAACAATCTTCAGTAATTTCAATGTCTGTTTTTTGTACAGAATAACCTGTCGTTTGTCCAAAAGCCTTGTAATAAAAGGAAAGGAGAAATATTTTTGTTCAAAATTTAAACTAAAAAATGAAACTTACAATTCAATTTTCACTTTTATTTTTAGCATTTCTTTTTCCGGTTTTAGGATTCGGTCAGGAAAATAAACCAACGCTTGAAGCTGTAGAATATCTGAAGCAACATCCAAAAAGTCCTAAAGATTATCTCGTCTCCAAGTTCTCAAATTATCCTCTCGTTTTGTTGGGAGAAGACCACGCTGTGAAGGAAAACCTTGATTTTGTTAAGAGCATTATTCCAGAATTATATCAAGCTGGCGTCTACAATCTCTGTATGGAATTTGGTGCTTTTGAAAAGCAAAAAGAACTGGACGAATTGCTGAATGCAGAAAACTTCGATGAAAGAAAAGCTAAAGACTTGTTCTTTTATTACAACGTCGGTTGGGCTTACAAAGAATATTTTGACATCTACAAGGCGGTTTGGGAATTCAATAAAACCTTAAAACCTGATGCGAAAAAATTTCGAATCGTCAATCTGAGTTATCAATACCGTTGGGAAAACTTCAAAGGTGGTGCAAGAACGCCCGAGAATATGAAAGCCGTTTTCAATCTGGGAACGCCCGACCAGTTCCGAACTGAAATTATCAAAAAAGAAATCATTGATAAAAATGAAAAGGCTTTGATTTATATGGGACACGTCCACGTTTTTACAAAGTACAAAATGCCAATCCTGAAGGTGAACAACAATGATTTTTGTGATTATGATGAAGGAATGGTAGGAAATCGTCTTTACAAGCTGATGCCTGGAAAGATTTTCAACATTATGTTCCACACACCGATGTTTTCCAAAACGCAGTACAATCCGGTTTATGTTTCGCCTGCAAACGGAGAACTTGAGAATGTACTTCAGAAACTTGATTATACTCAGATTGGTTTTAATTTGATTAATACGCCTGTCGGCAAATTACGAGACAATAGTTTTTTCAGTTTTTGTCATTCTGATTTTAAAATGGAAGATTTTTTTGACGGTTATATTTTCCTCAAACCTTTCAAAGATTTGACAGGCTGTACTTACGATGACGATTTTTTCACTGGAAAGGACTGGACGTACATTGAGAATAATTTTCCGGACCCAGACTGGAGAAAACCAAAAAATTTGGAAGAATATAAAACCGCTATTAAGAAATATGTCGATATCAAAGACCGCTACAAAGATGTGATTCAGACTTCGATTCCTGCTGTGAGTTCTGGCAAAATCATCAGAATCAATCAATTTCCTTCGAAATATGTTAAGCCGAGAAATGTAGACATCTGGTTGCCCGAGAATTTTAGCCCCAATAAAAAATACGCTGTTCTCTATATGCACGACGGACAGATGCTTTTTGACGGCTCAATCAACTGGAATAATTCCGAATGGAAAGTGGATGAAAGTTATACAGAACTCAACAAAACAATCAAACTGAAAGATTGCATTATTGTCGGACTTTGGAATACGGGAGCAACCCGACATTCGGAGTATTTTCCGCAAAAAGCTTTTGAAAGTTTATCTAAAGAATTGCAAAATCAAACGCCTGAAAAATACTTCCAAGGAAAAGTTCAGTCAGATAACTATTTGAAATTCATTGTAGAAGAAGTAAAACCTTTTATTGATAAAAATTATCCAACTCTGAAAGACAAGGAAAATACTTATATCGCCGGTTCCAGTATGGGTGGGTTGATATCGATGTATGCGATTTGCGAATATCCAGAGATTTTTGGTGGTGCAGCTTGTCTTTCCACGCATTGGATTGGAATCACAGACCTTTTGAATGACGAAATCCCAACAGCTTTCGAAAATTATCTCCGAAAAAAACTTCCAAATCCGAAAACACATAAAATCTATTTTGATTTTGGAACCGAAGGATTAGATAGCCATTACGAAAAGCATCAAAACAAAGTTGACCAGATAATGAAGGAGAAAGGCTTTAGCAAAAATAATTGGACAACAAAAAAATTTGAATCGGCTGACCATAGCGAAAATGCCTGGAGCAAACGGTTTTCAATCCCATTAGAATTTCTTCTGAAAAAATAACAATCTCAAATTCAATTATAAAATGAAAAAATCACTTGCAATACTTTTATTCTTCATCAGTTTCAATCTCATTCTTTCTCAAAAGATTGAACGAATAGAACCTGCCAATTGGTGGGTTGGAATGAAAAATAACTCGGTCACATTGTTAATCTATGGCAAAGACATTTCCGATTTACAGCCTGCGATTTCTTATTCCGGAGTGACTATTACTGAAAATAAAACGGTTGAGAACAAGAACTATCTGTTTCTGACCTTGGAAATCAGTCCTGAAGCAAAAGCCGGAACTGTAAAAATCAAATTTTCAAAAGATAAAAAAGTTGTTCTGACAAAAGATTTTCCAATTTATGCCCGGGAATCCAATAGTGCCAATCGGGAAAGTTATGGTTCAAAAGATGCGATTCTTCTGATTGTTCCGGACAGATTTTCAAATGGTGATGAAAAGAATGACATTGTCAAAACAACTTTGGAACAAAAACTTGACAGAAATAACGAAGATGCAAGACACGGCGGTGATATCCAAGGGATTGTCAATCATTTGGATTATATCAAGTCATTGGGCTACACTCAAATCTGGAACACGCCGTTGATTGAAAATGATGAACCAACCTATTCTTATCACGGCTATGCATCAACCGACTTTTACAAGATTGACCCAAGATTCGGGACGAATGAAGATTTGAAAAAACTATCCACAGAAGCTAAGAAAAGAAACATCGGTTTGATTTGGGATGTTGTGCTTAATCATTGTGGTTCAGAGTATTATTTCGTCAAAGACTTGCCTGAGCAAAGCTGGATCAATTATCCTGATCCGGAGAACAGAGTCAGAACCAATCATCTTAAAACCACAATCACAGACCTCTACGCTACCGAAATTGACAAAGAAGAATATCTCAATGGTTGGTTCGATGGTCATATGGCAGACCTTAACCAGAAAAATCCATTGCTGGCAAAATATCTGACCCAAAATATTATTTGGTGGATTGAATATGCTGGACTTTCCGGATTGCGTGTTGATACCTATTCTTATTCAGACAAAAATTTTCTGGCAGATTGGACAAAAGCCATTCTTGACGAATATCCAAATATGACCATCGTTGCAGAAGAAATGTCAAGAAACATTGCTCAGACTTCTTACTGGCAAATCGACAAGAAAAACAGTGATGGTTATAAAAGTTTTATGCCGATGATGATGGATTTTTCCATTAATGACAATATCGTTTATGCTCTTAATGAAAAAAGTGGCTGGTTTTCTTCGTGGGGAAAAGTCTATGAAAGTGTGGCTAATGATTTCCTTTTTCCACATCCAAACAATCAACTGATTTTTCCGGACAATCACGATTTGGACAGATTCTATTCCCGCCTCAACAAAAATTTTGCAAACTGGAAACTCGGGATAGCGATGTATATGACGATGCGGGGAACGCCACAGTTTTTCTATGGCACCGAAGTTCTGATGACCAATGACAAAGCAGGAAGCGACGGACAGCGACGAAGCGATTTCTACGGAGGCTGGAAAGGTGATTCTAAAAATGCTGTGACGGAAGCAGGATTAACCAATGAAGAAAAAGAAGCGAAGAAATATTTTACCAATCTGCTCAATTGGAGAAAAACGAGTGAAGCAATTGCCAATGGAAAATTCAAGCATTATGCGCCGACAAATAATGACGTTTATGTTTATTTCCGATACACAGAAAATCAAAAAGTGATGGTTTTACTCAACAAAAACAATGATAAAGTAACCCTTGACCTTAATCGATATAATGAAATGATTTCTAATAGCTTCAAAGCAAAAGATATTATTTCCGGAAAAGATTTTAGCTTTCAAAATACGATAGAAATTCCGGCCAAAACAGCAATGATTCTAGAAGTCGGGAACTAAAATTCATTTTTTGTAAATTCGCAGTAAGATTACTAAAGCTCTGGTTTAAAATTTTAGCCAGAGTTTTGGTTTTTAATGCCAAAGTTGAGAAGAAAAATCTGGACAAAATTTAAGTAAATAAAAAATGAACGAATCCGAAATCTGGAAAAAAATAGAACACTTTTTTGAAGTCAACTTTCAAACTGAAAAGAATCCTCCAATAGAAACTTTTCTATTCATTATTGGTGTTCAGGAATTAGGAAGTGGACAACAGAAATTCACCAAAGATGATAAAGTAAATTTGGTTCACATTGCAGTTTGCAGATTGTTGGAACCTTTTGGGTATTACAAATTCACGCATTATGAAGATGGTTGGCCACAATTTGAAAAATTGGACGACCTTCCAGAATTGAAACCCAATGAACAATCGCTTCTGATGAAAAAAGCGATTATCCAATACTTTATTGACGAAGAAATTGATTTGGATTAAAGTTTTATTCTCGCAGATTTAGCAAATAATACAGATTTTTCAAAGTTATTATTCGCTAAATCTGCGAGAAAACTATTTAGAATATTTTTCTTCCAAAATATCCTCCAACTGATTCAGTCCCATTTTGAAACCTTCTTCAAAACCCATTTCGATAAGCTGATTCATTTCTTCTTTAGAGTTGAAATGCAGATTGAAAGTCATTCTTGTGCCTTCATCAATTCCTGTGAAACCGATCAGCCAAGAAGTTTGTGGTAAATCTGTCCTCACTTTTCCTTTGTCATCGGCAAAAGCGTCTGTCCACGCAATACTTCTGTGAGGCATTATTTCTTCGTAATTCGCCAACGCCATTTCTTTTTCGCCGTTTGGGCCTTTCATTGCGTACAACCAGATTCCGTTTTCTCGGAAATCCATTTTTTCGGTTTCGCATTTCCAGGGTTTTGGTGCCCACCACTGATCAATCAATTCCGACTTTGTAAAATAATCCCAAAGGGTGGAAACATTAGCTTTGTAAACCTTCATTACGTAAACTCCACTGTCGGAATCCTTATTAAAAACAATTTCTGAGTTCATAACTTTGCTTTTTATAAAATTAATATAAAAAAATCACACCAAACTTTTCTTATGGCAACATTTTTGATTATTCACAATAAAATGTTAAAAAACTTGATTTTAAGAAATATTTAATAATTACAGCGCGTTATTATTATCGAGATATTCTTAAAAAGAGTAATTTTAACTTTTCAAAATCAAAAATTATAATGAACAATAAGTTTATTCCTATCATATCTGTATTTATGACAATCTCCTTGGTGGTTTTTGTCTCATTGCAGTTATATTGGATTAAAGAACTATATACATCTCTTGAGCAGGATTTTTCTAACAAGGTTTATTCAGCATTAGAAACTTCGACTCAGAAAGTGAATCAAATCGAGGTCAACAAGTATTGGAATGAAACTTATAGTAATGTTGGAAAAGAAGTTTTAGCCTCTTCTAATCAGCCTGTTAAAACTTATATCCAGCAAAGTTCCGATTCGGCCAACCGTTCTAATATCCTTTTCCAGACCAGCATTGTTGAGAAACAGAATATTCCGGTTTCGGCAAAAGGTGATACTTTGTACACGACAAAACTTTACAAAGACGAAGGCCAACTAAAACTGAAAAGAAGTTCGCCAGAACCTTTGACAACCAATATCAGCAGAGATATCGACAATAATTCTTATCAGATGAAAGAATTTGCACGTTTGAGCGCAACCAATCTTCCGATAGAAAAACGTGTTGACAGCAAAACGATTGATTCCGTCATCTCAAAAGAACTGAGACTCAAAGGGATTGATACAAAATTTGGCTTTGGTGTCATCAACAAAACCAATCAATTAACAACAATCGCAAACAACATCTATCTTGACCAGAAAGATAAGACCAATTACACCTATCCGCTTTTTACGGACAGCAAAGACAGAACGCTTTACACGCTGGCAATCGTTTTTCCCAGAAAAGATTATTCTTTGGTAAAGCATAATTTGCCGATGTTGCTGGGAACCTTCATCTCATTATTGACGATTTTGGGGATTTATATCATCTCAATCAATTATATGATGAGGCAGAAAAAAATTGCGGAAATCAAGACCGATTTCATCAACAATATGTCTCACGAGTTCAAGACGCCTTTGGCAACGATTTCCGTTGCAACAGATTCTTTAGCCAATGATAAAATCGCTACCGACCCGGATAAGGTCAAATACTATTCAGGATTGATAAAACAGGAAAATCTGAGGATGAAAAAACAGGTAGAGACCGTTTTGAATATGTCCAAACTGGAACGAAACGAAATGCCTCTTCATCTGAAAGAAACCAATGTAAGGGAATTGATAAAAAGCATTGCAGAATCTTTCCGATTAATTGTTAATGAAAGAAACGGAGTTCTAACAACAGAATTTAATGCTACAAAATATAATTTCTTAATTGATGAATTTCATATTTCGAATGCTTTGATCAATCTTCTTGATAATGCTAACAAATATTCTCCGGAAACTCCTGAAATAAAGGTGAGCACAAGAAACGAAGGAAACTGGTACGTGATAGAAATTTCGGACAAAGGAATGGGAATGGAATCAACCAACAGAACCAAAATATTTGAAAAATTCTTCCGGGAAGAAACCGGAAATATCCATAATGTAAAAGGGCAAGGCCTTGGATTGTCTTACGTGAAAAAGATTATTGAGAATCACAAAGGTCAAATCCACGTGGATTCTCACAAAGGAAAAGGAAGCACATTCACGATAAAACTTCCGATAATATAAACAACTAATTGATTTGAATGAAGCAGAACTAAAACGTAAAGGAAAAAATCGAAATCAAATTTTAAACAACCAATCAAAATATTAGCAAAACCGAAGAATCAGTATTTCTTCAATTTAATTATTAAATCAAAAAGCTATGAGCAACAGAATATTATTAGTAGAAGACGACCAGAGTTTTGGCGCAGTTCTTAAGGATTATTTGACAATCAACAACTTCGAGGTTACATTGGCAACCGATGGGGAAATGGGACTGAAAGAGTTTACAGAAAAGGAATTTGACATCTGCATTTTCGATGTAATGATGCCGAAAAAAGACGGATTTTCTTTAGCAGAAGATGTAAAGAAAATCGATAAAAACACGCCGATTATTTTCTTGACGGCTAGAAATATGCGCGAAGATATACTGAAAGGTTATCAATTGGGAGCGGACGATTATATCACAAAACCATTTGATACTGAGTTACTTCTTTACAAAATCAAAGCTATTCTACAAAGAAGCGCTGTTTTGGAAAATGAAGATCAGGAGCAGTTCAAAATCAGTAATATCTTCTTCGATTCTATGTTGAGACAGCTAAGAGTTGGCGAGAATGAGTACAAACTTTCTCCAAAAGAAAACGAACTTTTGAAATTGCTTTGCATTCACAGAAACGACTTTATGCCGAGAGATTTGGCATTAAGAAAAATCTGGAAAAAAGAGAATTATTTCACTGCCAGAAGTATGGACGTTTACATCGCAAAACTGAGAAAACTTCTGAAAGATGACGAAGGTTTGGAAATCATCAACGTTCACGGAGAAGGTTTCAGACTATTAGTGAAAAACCCATAAAACAAAAACCCTTCAGAAATTCTGAAGGGTTTTTGTTTATTTTTATAATCTTGCAGATTGACTTGATCACACAGATTTCATTATAATAATCGGCTAAACCTGCACAATCAGCGAGAGTTTACTTTTTAATTCGTTGCCATATTCTGTTTTGGAGTATCAAGGATCGAATCGGTTTTTTCAGCATTTTTCAGCCATTGAGAACTTGCCAGATAATTCTGGTCCGGGAAATAAATAAACAGACACGTTCTGTTTTTTATCGTATTGATAATAGGCTTTGCCAAACTCATCGGAACCGCCGGACAACCCCAACTTCTCCCCAACCTTTTTTCAGATTTGATAAAATCCTCGCTTACATACTTGGCGCCGTGCATCACGATACAACGTTCCAAAGCGGCATCGTTATAACCTTTGTCCATTCCGAATAATCTCATAGAATAGCCGTTGTCACCATTGTAAGTCTGTTCTGTCACATAGAAACCCATACTCGACTGATGCGAATCTTCTGTGTTGGAAAAGCTTGTTGCAAACTCTTCGCCCGTTCCTTTTCCGTGTGCTACCAATGTATTGAACAACACTTTTTTCTCACCCAAATCTATGACCCAAAGTCGCTTTCTATTAGAAGACAAACTAAAATCACAAACCGAAAGCAACTTAGCCGACGGTTCCAATTTTCCGGAGCTCTTTAAATTTTGAAATCCCAAAAACGCTTTTTCGAAGACTTCAAAATTCAATGTTTCATCCGTAAACTGAAGTTCTTTGTAGATTTCTTCTGCTGGATTTTGTGGTGAGAAATTCTTTTTGGGACTTAGTTTAATTTCTTTAATACTTACCTTGGGCTGAGAAAAATCCTCAGAACTCGCAGGATAAAAAGAAGTGGTTACTAAATAAACTAAGCATAACAATAATGGGAATTTCTTCATTAATTATAAATATTAGGTTTTTTTTATTTTAGTGGGGCAAAATTATATATAAATCATTTTCAGTCCTTTATAATCATTTTTTTTAACTAATTTTTAGGAGACTTTAACGCAAAACAGTCCATTTTGAACGATTTTTATTAAGACTTTATTATGATTATATGTTACTAAATAATCTTTGAAAATCTCAGACCGACAAAAATGGATTTATATAAAGAGACGAAGTCTCGAAATATTGGTAGAGAAGTATAACAAGGAAATGGAGGAGCGAAGCTCCAAAATACTGGTTACAATTTAGTTCAATAGATAATTTAAAATCATAAATTGCAGCAAACTTTTGAAGTATGTCAACACTTAAAATCGCAGGATTGAACCTCGATATTGCTTGGAAAAATAAAGAAGAAAATTTCAAACAAATTGAAAATGAATTTGCTGCAACAGAAGCGGATTTATTTATTTTGCCAGAGATGTTTTCCACAGGATTCTGTATGGAAGCCGATGAAGTGGCGGACAGAAATGAAGAATCCCTAACCTGGATGAAGTCGTTTGCTAAAAGCAAAAATTCAGCAGTTGCAGGAAGTGTTTCTGTTGAAGACAAAGGGAAATTCTATAACCGATTTTATATTGCTTTTCCTGATGGGAACTTCGAATATTACGACAAGAGGCATTTGTTTTCTTACTCTGGAGAAGATAAAATTTATACTGCGGGAACTGAGCGGAAAATTATTGACTATAAAGGATTTAAAATTCTTTTACAGATTTGTTTTGATTTACGTTTTCCTGTATTTTCGAGAAATCAAAATGATTATGATGCCATTTTATACGTGGCGAATTGGCCAAAATCCAGAGTTGAAGCTTGGAAATCTCTGCTAAAAGCACGTTCAATTGAAAATCAGGCTTTTCTTTTTGGATTAAACCGAATTGGCTTTGATGGTTATAATCTTGAATATGAAGATAGCTCATTAGTCTATTTTCCTGATGGAAGAGAAATCTCTGAAAGAAAAAATAACCTCATCACAACTGAATGGAATTTGGATGAATTGAAGGAATTTAGAAGTAAGTTTCCTTTTTTGAATGAGAGAGATGAGTTTGAAATTATTCCTTAGTTTTGCAAAAAAACTTTAACCAATGAAAAACATCTTTACATTATTCTTTTTAAGTTTTATTCTGTTTTCTTGCTCAAGAGATAATGAAGATGAAATTATCGAAAATAATGAGCCATTAATTACAAAAATGAGCAGCCTTGTCTTATATTCAGGTTTTACATTTAATAGTAATATGGACTTAAATGTTTATTTTCAATATGATAATGACAAGCGTTTAACAAGAAAAACGGGAGGTTTTTTACCTGTTTCTGGCTCAACAGGATTTGATAGTTCCTTTTCAGATAAAGTTTCTACAACTTTGGTTTACAGCGGAAATACAGTCTTAATAGAAAATTTTTCATCATCACCTGATTTTACAGTTCCAAAAAATTCCAAATATTTTATTTTGAATAATAATAACCAAATTTTTGAAAGAGAATTTGAAGACGGTCACGAATACAATTACAAAAAACAACAATACAAGTATGAATCTGGTAAATTAACCGAAATACTCACGACTTTGCCGAAAATGCCATATTATCCTCCGGATGACTACATTCCGACATATTTGGAAAAATTCTATTATGACTCAAAAGGTAATTTAACTAAGTCTGAATATATTTTTCAAAAAGACGGCATGAATACTAAAGAGAAAATAGTTCGTACTTTCGAAGATTACGACAATTCTTATAATCCTTGGAAAAGATTATATCTTCTGGATGAGTTCTTCTATCGTTCGATTTCTAAAAATAATTTTAGAAAATACACAGAAATTAAGTATGACTATTACGGAAATATCACTTCAACAAAAGTACAAGATTGGGGGTTTAATTATGATTCTAGCGGAAATATAATTATCAATTAGAATATTGTTTCAACAACCCAACCAAAGAATTAACATCGTGTACTCCGCTTTCTTTCCAAAGCAATTCTCCATTTTTGAAAATCGCTAAAGTCGGAACACCGCGAACACCATTTTCTGATGCAATCGAAGGAAACTGGTCAACATCAATTTTAACGATTCTTGCTTTTTCGCCAACTTGTTCTTTCACAGAATTCAAAACGGAAGACTGAACTTTGCAAGGTTGACACCAAGTAGCAAAAAAATCAACGAGAACAGGACGTTCGGATTGTATTAATTCTTTAAATTTTTGTGACATAATGGTAGAAATTAGAGATTAGAATTTAGATGTTAGATTCTACAAAGTTTTACTTTGGCAAACAAAATTGCTCAATGGAAATTTCTCATTTTTCTTGATCGCATTGAATCCACCGTCAACTTCAGTAAAATTTCTATAACCTCTTGCCTGTAAAATACTTGCCGCAATCATACTTCTGTAACCACCTGCACAATGGATATAAAAATGCTCAGAATTATCTAAAGAATTCACCCAATCATTGATATAAGCCAAAGGTTTACTGTAAGCTTCATTGATGTGCTCAGCTTCATATTCTGTCTCTTTTCTGACATCGATAACTTTCACGTTATCAGAATATTCGTCCGCAAATTCTTCTACGGAAATCCTTTTGATTTCATCAGTTTCTTTACCAGAGTTTTTCCAAACTTCAAAACTTCCGTCCAAATAGCCTAAAACATTATCAAATCCCACTCTGCTCAATCTGGTAATCGCTTCTTCTTCGGTTCCTTCGTCAGAAACCAAAAGAATCGGTTGTTGAACATCCACAATCATCGCTCCAACCCAAGGTGCAAAATCACCTTTGATTCCGATATTGATAGAATTGGGAACAAAGCCTTTATGAAAAACAGATGCACTTCTTGTGTCCAGAATCAAAGCTCCGGTTTCTTCTGCAGCAGTCTCAAAATCTTCAACAGACAAAGGATTATTTCCTTTTTTCAGAACTTGGTCAAAACTTTCGTAACCGCCTTTGTTCATTGCGACATTCATCCCAAAATATTTTGGCGGCGCAGTTAATCCGTCAAGAACCTCATTAATAAAAGATTCTTTATCTGGTTGATTCAGAGCATAATTGGTTCTTTTTTGGTTTCCCAAAGTATCCACCGTTTCTTTCTGCATATTTTTTCCGCAAGCAGAACCAGCACCGTGAGCCGGATAAACCGTAATAGAATCGTCCAAAGGTAAAATCTTGGTTTGAAGACTTTCATAAAGCATTCCAGCCAAATCTTTTTCTGTGATTTCGCCAGCTTTTTGAGCCAAATCCGGTCTTCCAACATCACCCAAAAATAAGGTATCACCAGAGAAAATAGCCGTTTCTTTTCCGTTTTCATCAATCAAAAGAAAAGTCGAACTTTCCAAAGTATGTCCTGGCGTATGAAGAACTTTAATTTTGATTTTTCCTATCTCGAAAACCTGATTATCGTCTGCAATAATTGCTTCAAAATCTGGTTTTGCAGTCGGTCCAAAAACAATAGGAGCATTGGTTTTTTGTGATAAATCCAAATGTCCGGAAACAAAATCTGCATGAAAATGCGTCTCGAAAATATATTTAAGTTTTACTTTATCTTTCTCCAAACGCTCAAGATAGGGCTTCACTTCTCTTAGCGGGTCAATGATTGCGGCTTCGTTTTCAGAAGTGATGTAATAAGCGCCTTGAGCAAGACAACCAGTATATATTTGTTCGATTTTCATTGTGAATCAATAGATTATATTCAAAAACTTAAAATTTAAATTATTTGAACTTTTTACAGATACAAATATGAGGTTATTTGGATTAACTATAAATAATTTTTAACTGATATTATTTATGATTCCGATTTAAAATTAAACAAATGCTTGATTTTCTAAATCGGTTTCGAAGCCTTATCGAACCAAAGCCCAAATTCCAACACCAATTCCTGCATACGCTGTAACAGTAATGATGTCGGCTACCGGCTGAGAAAAACGTCTTTCTGCAATGGTAGATTGATTGATTTGGTTTTTATGAAATTTAAGAATCTTTTTCGGTTTATGGATAACATGTGCTACCAACGTGTCACTTTCCCATTTGTCGACCTGTATCTTGTAGCTTCTGTCCGCTACATCAATTTTAAAAAATTTTCCCGCCTCCAACATTTCTGTAATGCTAGTCGGTTTTGGTTTTTTTTCTTTATTGATTTTAGCATTTCGAGGACCTTTAGAATTGACTTTTGGATTCGCCTGACCATCATCAGCCATTGCGCTCACGGCAAGCTGCTGCATATTAGATTTTACTTGTGGCTCAGGTTTTCTCTTCGGTTCATTTTTGTCCTGCGTTGTTTCATCCGTCTCTGTGCTAACTTTGTAAGTATAGCAATTGGTCAGAGAGAATGATATAAGAAAGAGGTAAAGGTATTTTTTCATTAGCTAAATTTAAGAATTAAACGGATTATTCCTAATTTTCTTTTGATGAATCTTATTTTTATTAATTTTTGAAAAGAACATTTTTATTATTTTTATTGAATCAAAACAATTAATATGATTCTGAATCCTGTTGACGTTGTAGAATACATTGATAAAGAAGATTTTCAAAAAAAATATTTCAAACCGCACAGACCGCTTCTGATAAAAGGTTTTGCAAAACAATGGGGCGCTTACGAAAAATGGAATCTGGATTATATCCGTGAAAAAGCCGGTGACCAGGTTATCCCCATCTATGACAACAAACCTGCTGATGCCAGCAAAAGCTCTGACACACCAGCAACCAATATGAAGATGAAGGATTATATTGACATTATTAAAAGTAAACCTTCCGACCTCAGGATCTTTTTTTACATCATCACCGACAGATTGCCGGAATTACTGAAAGACTTTACTTATCCGGATTTGGGAATGAAATTCTTTAAACGACTTCCTACTTTATTTTTTGGAGGAAGTGAAGCGCACGTTTTGATGCATTACGATGTGGATTTGGGAGACTTTTTCCACGTGCATTTTGGTGGTAAAAAAAGAATTCTGCTTTTTGACCAGAAGCAGAACGAAATGCTCTATAAAGTTCCACTGTCCGTTCATACTATAGAAGAGATTGATTACGACAATCCGGATTACAAGAAATATCCCGCTCTGAAATACGCAACCGGAACCGAAATCCTGATGGAACACGGCGACGCTCTGTTTATTCCTGGTGCTTTCTGGCATTACAACCGATATCTTGAGCCCGGATTTTCTTTGTCTATCAGAGCATTGCCCAATCGTCCTTCAAAATTTTTGAGTATGCTTTATCACGTTTTTGTGATGCGATATACGGATAAACTGATGCGAAAAATCTTCAAGGCAAAATGGGTAAAATATAAAGAAGAATGGGCTTACAGAAAAAGCTCCAAAGCTCTGGAAAAGTTGAAGAAAAAATAATTTTCTGCAAAATATCCTTCTTTTTTCTGGTTATTAATTTCGTATTTTAGCGCTTCTAAAATTCAGAAAATTGGCAAAGAAAGAAACTCCGTTAATGACACAATACAATACAATTAAGGCGAAATATCCTGATGCATTGCTATTGTTTCGAGTTGGAGATTTCTACGAAACTTTTGGGGCAGATGCGATAAAAACGTCACAGATTCTTGGCATTGTTTTGACCAAAAGAGCCAATGGCGAAGGTCATATTGAACTGGCCGGATTTCCGCATCATTCGGTGGATTCTTATCTTCCAAAATTGGTAAGAGCCGGAATGCGTGTGGCGATTTGCGACCAATTGGAAGATCCAAAAACCGTCAAAGGAATTGTAAAACGTGGTGTTACAGAATTGGTTACGCCAGGTGTTACTTTCAACGACCAGGTTCTGACTTCTAAAAAAAATAATTTCCTGCTTTCTCTTCATAAAGAAAAAGAAAAATACGGAATGGCACTTGTGGATGTTTCAACAGGTGAATTTCTTGTAAGCGAGGGAAATCTAGAAAAGTTGCTTCACATTGTTCACACTTTTGACCCGAGCGAGATTATCTATCAGAGAACTTCCGAGATTCCGAATCAGCTGAAAAATAAAAATGTTTTCAAGCTAGAAGATTGGGCCTTCAAATATCCTTACGCTTACGAAAAACTGACGTCGCATTTCAAAACACAATCTCTGAAAGGTTTTGGAATCGAGGATTCAAAGTTGGGAATCACGGCTGCAGGAGCCATTTTTGCTTATTTGGTTGAAGATACACACCACGCATTGTTGCAGCATATTACGAGAATCCAAGTGATTCCGCAAGATGATTATCTGATGATGGATAATTTCACTTTGAGAAATCTTGAAATTGTTTATTCTGCCAATCATAATGGGAAATCGCTTCTTGATATCATCGATAAAACCTGTACGCCAATGGGCGGAAGATTGTTGAGACGCAGATTGATTTTACCTTTAAAAAATATCAGTGACATCAACAGAAGGTTAAGTCTTATTGAATTCCTGAATAAAGAAGATTCTTTGAAATATGACATCAAAGATCTGCTGAAAGGCATTTCTGATTTGGACAGGTTAATTGGAAAATTAGCTGCTGAAAAGATTTCACCGAAAGAATTAGGTTATCTCCGTCAAAGTATCATCAATATTAATGAAATCAGAAAAAAACTTCTGAATTTTCCAGATGTTCTGGCCTGGATTGACCCTTTCATTAATCTTGAAGAATTAATTACTTTGATTAATGAGCATCTGAATGACGAACTTCCCGTGAACATCAACAAAGGAAATGTCATCCGAGAAGGAATTTCGGAAGAACTCGACCATTTGAGAAATCTTCAAAGTAAAGGTCGAGGATTTTTGGACGAAATGTGTCAGCGCGAAATCGAACGAACCGGAATCACAAGTTTGAAGATCGATTTCAACGGTGTTTTTGGCTATTATATAGAGGTTAGAAATACGCATAAAGACAAAGTTCCGGAAGACTGGATTAGAAAGCAGACTTTGGTGAATGCCGAGCGTTACATTACTGAAGAACTAAAAGAATATGAAAGTCAGATTCTTGGTGCTGAAGAAAAGATTGGAAAATTAGAATTGGAACTTTACAGAAATGTATGTGAAAATGTTTTGATTTATATCGACCAATTACAGGAAAATTCGAAACTAATTGGAGAATTGGATTGTGCTGTTGGCTTGTCAGAGTTGTCTGTGGAAGATAATTATACAAAACCGATTTTGAATGATTCTTTCTCGATTGATATTCAGGAAGGACGACATCCAATCATTGAAAAATCTTTACCACTTGGTGAATCTTACATCCCGAACGATGTTTTTCTGGACAGAGATTCTCAGCAAATCATTATGGTAACCGGACCGAATATGGCGGGTAAATCTGCAATTCTGAGACAAACAGCAATTATTTCTCTATTGGCTCAAATTGGAAGCTTTGTGCCTGCAAAACACGCTGAAATTGGAACGCTTGACAAGATTTTCACAAGAGTTGGAGCAACGGATAATCTATCTGCCGGCGAATCGACTTTTATGGTGGAAATGAATGAAGCCGCAAATATCCTTAATAATATCTCGGACAGAAGTTTGATTTTGCTGGACGAAATCGGACGTGGAACGTCTACTTATGATGGAGTTTCCATTGCTTGGGCCATTGCGGAATATCTTCATCAACATCCTACACAGCCGAAAACGCTTTTTGCAACACATTATCACGAACTGAATGAAATGTCCGTAAACTTTGAGAGAATTAAGAATTTTCACGTCTCCATTCAGGAAGCGAAAGGGAATATTATTTTCCTCAGAAAATTGATTTCTGGAGGAAGCGAACACAGTTTTGGTATTCACGTGGCAAAGTTGGCTGGAATGCCTTCAAAAGTTGTAAATCGTGCGAATGAGATTCTTAAAACTTTGGAATCGACAAGAACAACTCAAGATTCCGGAGAGAAAATAAAACGAGTGACCGAAGAAAATCTTCAGCTTTCATTCTTTCAATTGGATGACCCTGTTTTGGAAAACATTCGAGAAGAATTGACGAAAATTGACATCAATACGTTGACACCAATTGAAGCGTTGATGAAGTTGAATGCGATTAAAAAGATGATTGGAAAGTAATTCTATTTTCCAGACTCTTTCGTAGAAACCGTATCTACAACATTCTTATTTGGAGATAAAGCTGCCGAATCTACACCTTCATTTCTCATATGTTCTGCGCTGTGGTCTTGTTTTCTTTGTTCTCGCTTATCTTTATCAGGAATACAGCTTGTTGCTAACAATACTAACAGACTGATTAATACTAACTTTTTCATAACAATAAGATTTGATTAAGATTTTATTTTCAAAAATCAAACCGAAAATTATTACTCAACGTTAATGACAAATGGAATTTTGAATACTTTATTCACTGCTGTTTTATTTGTTGTAGCAGGAATCCACTTTTCTTTAATTTTTGAAACAGCTTTAACAACCTCCTTATTAAAGGATTGATTTTCTCCAATTGCTCTTATATCAGTTAGTCTTCCATTTTTAATAACAACAAATGAAATTTCACAATTCATCATTCCTTTTCCTATTATTTTTGATTGAGAGATTTTTTCTTTTAGTGTATTAATAAACTCTTCGTTTCCTTTAGAATACTCTGGTTGTGTATCTTCATTATCAAATCTAATATCCAAAGGAACTTTGTATCTTGACCTCACAGCAACGCCATTTATCTTTCCGGGAACCCACTTTTCTTTAATTTGTGAAATGGCATATACTGCTTCGTCATTAAATTCTTTATTCTCGCCAAACGCTTTGGTATCTGTTATATTTCCTTCTCTATCAATGATAAAAGTTAGCTCACAATGAATATTTTGATTTCCAATTGACTCAATTTTGTCTGTTCTGAAATTTCTCGAGATCATATTTCGAAATTCTTGATTTCCCAAAGGGAAATAAGCTTTCTCTTCATTTAGGCTTTCTTTTGCTTCCTGTGAATAGGTAAAAACGCCTAACAAGACTCCAAACAGTAAAATAAATTTTTTCATAGTTATTTTTTCCAAAGATATTCATTAACAGAAATTAATTCAAGTGTCAAAAGTATTTTTTAAATTTGAATATGAAGACTTTAGTAAAATTTCTCTTGTTGATCTTCCCAATTGTGATGAATGCACAACTTCAAGCCGATGTTTCTTTGATTAAATACGAAGACTTGGAAAAACGTATCAGTCAAGAAAAAGATAAGTTTGTTGTTCTTAATTTCTGGGCAACAACTTGTGCTCCTTGTGTAAAAGAATTGCCTCATTTCATCGAAGTCAATAAAAAATATTCTCAGAATCCAAATTTCAAAATGCTTTTGGTTTCGCTGGATATGGCGAGAGGTAAGCAGAAAGTCATCAATTTTATCAAGGCCAAAAAACTGACTGCAGAAGTAGTGATTTTGGATGATAACAAAAGAATGAATACTTGGATTCCAAAATTCCAGAAAGATTGGGAAGGCGAGATTCCGGTAACGTTTTTCTATAAAAATGGCGAAAAAGTATTCTTCAATAATGGCGAAATGTCCTTGGAAGAACTAGAATCTGCAATTAACAAAAATTACAATCCATAAAAATATTTAAAATGAAAAAAACAAAATGGCTTTCCTTCGGTATAATCCTGATTTTGGGGTTATTAAGTTTTACCAAAGTTTACAATTCCGGTTACCAAGTTGGCGATGAAGCAACAGATTTCAAACTGAAAAACGTGGACGGAAAAATGGTTTCTTTGAGTGATTTCAAATCTGCAAAAGGGTTTATTGTGGTGTTTACCTGCAACCATTGTCCTTATGCAAAAAAGTATGAAGATAGAATCATTGCGCTTGATAAGATGTACAAAGATAAAGGTTATCCAGTGATTGCCATCAATCCAAACGACCCAACTGTTCAGCCTCAAGATGGTTTTACAGAGATGCAGACAAGAGCTAAGGAAAAAGGATTTACTTTTCCTTATTTGGTAGATGAAGGTCAGAAAATCTATCCGATTTATGGCGCTACAAAAACGCCTCACGTTTATATTCTGAAAAAAGAAAACGGGAAAAACATTGTGAAATATATTGGAACAATTGATAACAACTACGAAAATCCAAATGACGTTTCAGACTATTATGTTCAGGATGCTGTGAATCAGCTTTTGAAAAATCAGACGGTAAAAACAGAGAAAACGGTCGCCATTGGTTGTACAATCAAAGTGAAAAAATAAAAAAATCGAGGTAATAATTGCCTCGATTTTTTGTTTTAGTTAAAAACAATTCCGTGAAAATTAATTTTAAATTTGATTACAAAAACTTACTGATTGCAATCTTCATTTTTATAGTAGAAGTTCTAATCGCTACAAAACTCAAAGATTGGTTCTTTGTAAGAGCTTATCTGGGCGATGTTTTTGTAGTAATGTTAATGTATTATTTCATTAAAGCATTCTTCGATTTCAATTCAACAAAACTGATTATCGGAATTTTCATTTTTTCCTGCCTGATTGAGTTTGCCCAATATTTTCACTTCGGGGAATTAATGGGCTTCAAAGACAATCGCGTAATGATGATCGTTCTTGGCAACTCATTTAGCTGGATCGATATTCTCTGCTATTTTGCTGGATGTGTAGTTTTGTATATTATAGAAATCGTTTCAGTTAAACTTAAGTCAAATTAAATTATTGATTTTTAATGAAATAAGCATAATTGCGCATTACATTCAGAGATTTTTCATCCATAGTTGAAAACTCGAATATTTCATTTTTTTTGAGAACAAATTTTGTGTTGAAGATTTTATTGCAATAGCCTTGGCCGGAATTGCTTGCATTTTCTAATAGATTGAATTGATTATTAGCAACTTCTTCGTTTTCAAATTCATAAACGCATAAATTGAATTCATAATTGTAGCGTCTAAATTTTTTATTAGAATAATCTCGTCTCTTGTATCGTACGTTTTCCGAATTACTTTTTATAGAATAAGAGCGCATTCCTGTTTTTTCGAGGTCATACTGTATCTGCTTATCACAATCCGACACAAAACTATATTCTGGTTTATCTTCTTCTACCTTATATGCGTAAATTGAAAAATCATTTTTTTCAAGTTCTTTTGTGAGATTATTTATAATTTCGACATTATCAACCATATTTACAGTCCAAACGGTGTCGTGCGTATATTTTGAAACAAACAGTTGGTTGAGGACGGAATCTTCTGATTGTTTTTTACAAGAGCTTAAATATAAACAATTTACGATGAGAAAAAACAAAAACCGGACTTGGTACTTTTTCATCACTTCATCTAAAAATTATGTTTTACTAAAAATTCTATCGTCCAAAAGTGTCGTAATGATCTTCAGCATATTTTTCCAAACGGGCAAGAAGAGCAACATTTTCCTTTTCCAAAGGCGAGAGGTCAGCATCCACATTGTTGGAAACAGGAACGTACCAATCTGTATTCTCGAAAAATTGGCGGTAAGTTGCTTTTTTGAAAGAATAGCCATGGCGTGCAAAAACCGTATTTCTGATAATCTGAAGATCTAATTTGCGAAGGTTTTTCAAATCTTTTTCTGCTAGTTTTTGTTTGGAAGCATTGATAACAAAAACCTTGTCAGACGCGCTTCTGTAAAATGTATTTTTGTAAGTTTCTGTTTTACCTTCATCAGTCACGTAAGATTCCGTTTTCACTTTTCCGCCGTCCCAATCCACGGGATTTTCGTAATCACTTTCTTCATAACTTTTCTTTGAAAGCATAAAATTAGGATTATAGGCAAACTCTTTTCTTATCAGCTTCACGGTTTTCTCCGGTGATTTCACATCAGATTTGTTGTAAGCAGACCAATCTCCAACCAAACTATCTTGCTTGATTTTCAATTGAAAGCGCCCATCCGATTTATCACTTCCGGGCTCATCTAAGACAAAACCCAAAGTATTTTCATTCAGAATGCCGCGAAAACGTCTTTGATTGCCATTTACAACAGAATAACCATATACGCTGTCTTTTGTAATTCTATTGATTTTGACTGATATTTTCTTATACTCTTCGATTTCATTGCCGTATTCGGTCGCAATTGGTTTTGAGTTGAAATCTCCGGTGTAGATTCCGTACCAATCTTTATGAAATTCCTGCTCCACTTCTTTTTTAGAAGCCAAAGAATCCGTTTTTGTTTTTTCTTCGGATTTCGTGTCTTTTTTACAGGAAATAACAGAGGTTGCCAAAATTACACTTGCGAAAATTAGATTTAAGCTTTTCATCGGTTTTGTTTTTTGATTAAATATTCTACTAATAACAAATTCGGAATCCATCCAAGCCAAGCAATAACCTGATAAACATCCATTGGATTGGGCTGGAATAAATATACTAAAATTACTTTCCACATCCGCAACGTGATGGCTGAAACCGCTAAAGCATAACTTCGCCACATCCAGAATTTGTGCTGGACAATATTCTTTTTCCGAATTTCTGAGTACGATTTGTAAGTTGTGCAAAACCAAAAAACCCCAAGCAAAACAAATGACAATTTTGCTGTCCATCCGCCGTTGGCAAAAATGCCGATATAAATCCCTGATAAAGAGGAAAAAATCAACGTTACAAAAACATAAATTCTACCAGAAAAACGATGAAGATATTTTAAATTTTTATCAAAAAAAACAGCAATAAATCCTGCCAACAAAGCGAAAATACTGCTGTATACGTGTATGTAAAAAATAGGGAGATATGCCGGTCGGGAAGTAACTTCTGTCTGTTTGATCATTAAGAAACTGACGTCAGAAGCTATCGGAACATAATCCAAAGTAATGTTCAGCATCAGCCAAAAAAAATAAATAAAAGTAATTGCAACAATTGCTTTTAAGATAAAATTCTTGGATTTTGCGAAACCAAGCATTTTTCTAAATCGGAACAAAAATAACGGCCGCAACCGCTGCTACAACAATAGCAATGGATGCTAAAACATCTGGTTTTTTGATTTCACGCACTTCGCTTCTTTCAATTTCAACCATTTCTCCGGCTTTATTTTTTCCATATATTTTGGTGGCATCTACTTTCAAAACTTCAATTTTCTGAGTCTTGGCATCTTTGGTTTGGATAGAGTATTTTTTGTAAAGTTCTAACGTATTGTCGTACATCGGTTTGTTTGGAGATACAACAGTCGTCTTACAAGAAACCATTAAAAAAAACACGGCTAACAGAAGTGTTTTCAGAACATTTTTTGAATATTTCATTTTCAAATTTATTTTTCAAATTTAATAAAAGATTTCGTTACAAAGCGTTCAGATGTTGAGAAATCAACCAAGCTTCACTCCAACAGGCCTGGAAATTAAAACCACCTGTAACTGCATCTATATCAAGAACTTCGCCAGAAATATAAAAATCAGGCAAAATTTTGGAAGACATATTTTTAAAGTTAACTTCTTTTAGGTCAACACCTCCTGCAGTTACAAACTCATCTTTGAAAGTTGACTTGCCTGTAACCAATAATTTTTTCTGACAAAGATTTTCAAGAATCAAAGCCATTTCTTTACCGGAAAGATTAGCAATTTGTTTTTCGGGATTAATTTGATTGATTTCCAAAATTTTACTCCAAAAACGATTCGTCACATCAAATATTTTCGATTGTCCGATAGATCTTTTAGGATTTTGATTTTTGAATTCTTTTAATTCTTCCTCTGCATCAGAAATTGGTTTTGAAATGAAATTAACTTCAATCTCAAACTGATATTTCAGCTTTGCTAAAGTTCTGGCTTCCCAAGCCGAAATTTTCAAAACCGCAGGACCAGAAAGTCCCCAATGTGTAATCAACAATGGTCCGGATTCTTCCGTCTTCAAACTCGGAATTCTGATTTCTGCATTTTCAAAACTTGTTCCCGGCAGGTCTTTCAACAAATTATTTTTGATATTGAACGTAAATAAGGACGGAACCGGTTCCACAATTTTGTGCCCAAGATTCTCAATAATTTTCAAAGACTTTGGCGAGCTTCCGGTTGTGTAAATCACAATATCGGCTATGAAATCGCCTTGTTTTGTTTTAATTAAATAAGTTTCATTTTCGTTGATAATTTCTGTAACAGAAACTTGATTTTTAACTTCAAAGTTTTTATTTCGAACTTCATTGATCAAAGCATTCATAATACTTTGAGAAGAATCGGACTCAGGGAAAATCCTGTTATCTTTTTCGATTTTCAAAGGCACATTTCTGGATTCGAACCAATCCATTGTATCACCGGGTTGGAATTTGGTAAAAACGCTTAGTAATTCACGATTGCCTCTTGGGTAAAATTGAGTCAACTCTCTTGGGTCAAAACATGCGTGCGTCACGTTGCATCTTCCGCCGCCGGAGATTTTCACTTTTTGCAAAACATCGGAGTTTTGCTCGAGGATTGTGACATAGAATTTTTCCTCGTCAAGATTGGCTGCCGTGAAAAACCCCGCTGCTCCACCGCCAATGATAATTATTCTTTTCTTATTTGACATCAATTTTAATTTCTATGAAACCGATATGTCGCTCCTTCGGAGCTCTTTCTGATATGGTAATATATTTTCTACCAACAAATCGCGTCTTCGACGCTTTGTATTCGATGCACAAAATTACATTTTTAATATCCACCTCAAATGGTTAATTTTGAAGAATATTAAAATCGAAAAAAATGTCTGTTTATTACCATAAATTTGAAGTGAGATGGAGTGATATTGATGCGAATCGTCACCTGGGAAACTCAACCTATGTTGATTATTGCTCACAAACGAGAATGGCTTTTCTTAATAAAAACAAAATCGGATTGACTCAACTGAATCGTTGGGGCGTAGGTCCGGTAATGTTGCACGAGCGCTATTCTTTCTTCAAAGAAATCTATGCGGATCAGACAGTTTTTGTGGCTCTTGAAGTTGCTGCTTTGTCAGAAGACGGATCAATTTATCAGTTCGTTCACAAATTTTATCTGCCAGACGGAACGCATTGTGCAACAGCGGAAGCAACCGGCGTTTGGATTGATATGATGTTGAGAAAAACGACAACGCCACCAGATGATATTATGGAAGTGATGAACGAGTACAAGTCTGAAAATGTGCAGACCATCACAAGAGAATATTTGAAAACATTACCTTTCCGACCAGAAAACATTGACGTTTCTCTTTTAGAAAACTTTAAATAAATTTTACTTTAATGATATTCAGCTTTTATCATTAATCATTTATAATTCATCATTAAAAAATTATGCTCGAAGATAAATCGCAAGAATTAACGCCTATTTCCAAATTGGGAGAATTTGGTCTAATAAAACATTTGACCGAAAACTTTCCAATTGTTCAAACTTCAACCAAAGTTTCGATTGGCGACGACGCTGCTGTCATCGATTCTGAAAATCAAAAAGTAGTTGTTTCAACGGATATGTTGGCGGAAGGTGTTCATTTTAACTTAGGTTATGTTCCTTTGAAACATTTGGGTTATAAGGCTGTTGTCGTCAACCTCAGCGATATTGCCGCGATGAATGCAACACCAACTCAAATTTTGGTTTCCGTTGCTGTGTCCAATCGTTTTCCGGTTGAAGCTTTGGAAGAAATCTATGCCGGAATTGCTTTGGCTTGCAACAGGTATAAAGTTGATTTAATTGGCGGAGATACAACAAGTTCCAATGCCGGCTTAGTGATTAGCGTTACAGCAATTGGTCTGGAAAATGAAGAAAAAATTGTTAAAAGAAATGGTGCAAAACCAAATGATCTTTTGGTCGTAACCGGAGATCTTGGTGGTGCTTATCTGGGACTTCAGATTCTGGAAAGAGAACATTCTGTTTATTTGGCAAACCCGAATATGCAGCCAGAAATGGAAGGTTACGATTATATTCTTGAAAGACAACTGAAACCAGAAGCAAGAACGGATATCAAGAAAAAATTGGAAGAGTTGGATATTTTACCAACGTCTATGATTGATGTTTCTGACGGTTTGGCTTCTGAGATTTTACATCTTTCTGATCAGTCTAAAGTTGGCTTCAATGTCTATGAGGAGAAATTACCGATGGACGAATCTACAATCCATACAGCAGATGAGCTAAATCTTAATCCGGCAATGGCAGCTCTTAACGGTGGTGAAGATTATGAATTGTTATTCACAATTGCATCGTCTGATTTTGATAAAATTAAGAATCATCCGGACTTCACAATTATCGGTCACGCGACTGAAGAATCACAAGGTAGTTTCTTGGTAGCAAGAGGCTCAAATCAACTGATTCCATTAACAGCACAAGGCTGGGACGCTTTCTTAAACAAAGAGTAATCTTTTGGAATAAAACTTGTAAAACACAACCATATTTAAAAAATAAACGATGAAAATTTTAAAAACTTCAGCTTTCGTAATTGCGGCATTAGGAATTACTGCTTGTGTCACTAACCCAATTACAGGTAGATCATCTATCCAGATTGCTAATAATTCTGAAATTGCAACTGCTGCTGCATCAGAATATAAGACAACGCTTTCCAAAGCAAAAGTTGTAACCGGAACGGCAGATGCTAACCGGATAAAAAATGTTGGAGCCAGAATTAAAAATGCGGCTTATGCTTATTATAAGAAAATCGGTCGTGAGTCTGCTTTGACTGGGTATAATTGGGAATTTAACTTGATTCAAGACAATCAACTGAATGCTTGGTGTATGCCTGGCGGAAAAGTAGCTTTTTATACAGGAATTATGCCTGTGTGTAAGGATGATAATGGTGTTGCCGTTGTAATGGGACACGAAGTTTCTCACGCTTTGGCAGGACACGGAAACGAAAGAATTTCGCAGGCGATGCTGGCTCAATATGGCGGAAGTCTTTTAGGCGGAACAATATCTAACAGCCAATGGGCAGGCATTTTTGAAAAAGTTTATCCAATCGGAGCCCAAGTTGGACTTTTAGCTTACGGAAGAAAACAAGAATCTGAGGCAGACGAAATGGGATTGCAACTAATGGCCATGGCTGGTTACGATCCAAGAACTGCGACGGCTTTCTGGCAAAGAATGGAAGCCTCTTCTACTGGTAGCAGACAACCGGAATTCTTATCTACTCACCCGAATCCACAAAATAGAATTGCTGATCTAAATGCTGATATGCCAAAAGCACTGGAATATTATAAAGCAGCCGGAGGAAAATTGTAAACTTTTTTTAGTTAATTTAGATAAAATTTAAAACTATGAGAAGTTTAGTAGTTATTGGAATTATATTATTCGGTCTTGGCGCATTGCTATTTTATTTAAATGATATGGCAGTTGATCTAAGAGTCGTTTACGGATCACTTTGCGGGATTGGAATCGGATTAATTATCGGAGGATTAGTTGGTTATGTAAGCAAGGGTAATGCGGTAAAGCAAGCCAAAATTCAACAAGAATTCAAGCTTTTACAAAAAGAAAAAGCGGAATTGGAGAGACAAAAAAGTGAAAATCTTAGTAACGGAAACCTTTAAAATCACAGATTTCTGATAAATTGTCCAGGCGTTGTCTTGGTATATTTCTTAAAGGTCTTATTAAAATAAGTGATATTATTAAAACCTGTAGCATAGCAGCTTTCTGCTATGCTTTTTTCTTGGGATAATAGAATACAAGCCTTATCAATTCTATATCGATTGACAAACTCTACAAACGTTAATGAGGTTGCTTTTTTGAAGAAATTGCAGAAGGCAGGTTTTGTAAGATTTGCTAAGTCTGCTGCCTGCATAATATCAATCTCATTCTGATAACCATTTTCCACGTAGGTGAAAACGGCTTCCAACCTTGTCCGGTTTCTGGAAACGATGGTGTAAGGCATCACTTCGGTATTCATCAATTCAAAATCTTCGGTTTTGGAGAGTTCAAAGAGAATCTCGAGAAGCAACAGATACTTGGTATAACCTTCTGATGCAGCGAGTTTTTTAAGTTTTGGGATGAGCTGCTTTTTAACTTCAGAAGAAAACAAAACGCCATATCTGGATAGTTCTAATAATTTCTTGATTGAATTGGCATCAGTTTCCCCTTCCGGTAATGAAAGTATCTCTTCTTTGAACAAAACTACGATTTCTTCGTGCGGATCAGTAGCATTTAACCCAAATCCAGAATGTGGAATATTGGAACCTATCACAGCCAAAGCACCATTTTCAAAATGGCTTTTGTGGTAACCAACATGTCTAGTTCCTTTTCCATGAAGAACGCAAACTATCTCAATCTCAGAATGATAATGGTATTTCCAGTTTAATTCAGAGATTGGAACATCTTTAATATGCAGTACTTTGAAAGAGCTGTTTTCATCCGGAGAAATATGTTCAAGAATAACTTTCATTCCAGTTAATGTTATTATGAAACAAAAATAAACAAAACATATTAATATTGTTCTATTTTTTGTTTATTGCGTTAAAAGAAATTACATTGATAGCCTTTACTTTTGTATAACAAAATCAATTTCTCACAAAGAATTGAATTTGTGAATTTTTAAGGTCTATATATGAAGAAGGCTGGAAATTAACTTTCCAGCCTTCTCATTTTATATAATCGTTTGAGATTATTTGAAGTTATAACCGATACCTACGATAAACATACTTGGACGGTTATCATATCTGATCTCTGTATTGTTTCCAGAAGCATCTGCAACGGTATTGATGAACTTTCTGCTATCTTTAGAAAAAGCACCTTCATATCTTGCATTAATTACAAATTTTGAAAGAGTAGCTTGAGCTCCAAATTGATAACCTACAGTAAAATCTTTAGTTCCATTTTCTTTAAAGTCAGCATAAGTATTGTCTGTTGAAAGGTTGTAAGATGCAACAGGACCAACAAAAGCCGCTAATTTTCCTAACAGAAAGTTGTGACCTACTAAAACAGGCACATCAATTCGGTTACTTTTCGCTTTTATCTCAACATCTCCAGTAGTTTCAACACTTTTTTTGAAAGAAGTATAATAGATTTCCGGCATTACAAACCATCCACTAACGGGGAAGTCAATTTTAGCAGCCAAACCAACATTAAAACCTGTTGAGTTATCTCCTTTTGTATCGACTGCTTGGTTAATTGATCCTTTGAAGTTCTCCCAACTTGCGGATGATGTGTCTAACAAAGCGTTTGCTCTCAATCCAAATGTTATTTGCGAATAAGCAAATACACTTGCTAATACACCGATCGTGCTAATTATTTTTTTCATTGTCTTCTGGTTTATCATTAATTAAACTTGTTTGATTATTTTCTAACATAAATTCTCTCAGCTGTTTAAAGAGCTCTGAAGAATAAACGAAATCTATCAGATTTTTATTTTTTGCTGTTGCCAATATATCTTTGTTGCCTTCCCATTCTTTGATGCCTAATCTCAGGTAAAGGATTTTCTCACCAATGGTCATCACAGAGTTCATATCGTGCGTATTGATGATGGTTGTGGTGTTATATTCTTTAGTAATTTCTAAAAGTAAATCATCTATAACATTAGAAGTGTACGGATCTAATCCAGAATTGGGTTCATCACAAAATAAATACTTCGGATTATTCACAATTGCTCTTGCAATAGCTACCCTTTTCTGCATCCCACCAGAAATTTCTGACGGATATTTTTTATTGGCTTTATCCAAATTAACTCTGCCAATTACTTCCAGAACTTTTCTCTTTTTCTCACGATAGGTGAGATTCGTGAACATATCCAAAGGGAAACTGATATTCTCTTCCACGGTCATAGAATCGAAAAGCGCACTTCCCTGAAAAACGGTTCCAATCTCAGAACGCAAGCCTTGTTTCTCTTCTCGCGACATTGTCATAATATCACGCCCGTCAAATAAAATGGCTCCACTGGATGGTTCATAAACATTCAAAAGGGACTTTAAAAAAACGGTTTTACCAGATCCACTTTGTCCAATGATAAGATTAACTTTTCCGGTATCAAATGTTGTAGTGATACCTTTTAGAACTTCAACCTCCTCAAAACTCTTTCTTAATTCTTTTACTTCTATCATTAGCTCAGGAACATTTGGGTTAATAATAAATTCATGATGATTACAGAAATCATCGTCCAAACCACTGCTTGTGTACTTGCCCGCCCAACTTCCAAAGAACCTCCTTTTACGTTGTATCCAAAATAAGCAGGAATAGTTGCAATTAAAAAGGCGAAAGCTGCTGTTTTCATAAAGGCATACCAAATAAAATAAGATGGCATATACATTTGGATTCCGGTGATATAATCTGCTTTTGTCCAGCTTCCGGTAGCAACTCCTGCAATATATCCTCCATAAATCCCAATTACAATACTAATTGCAATCAGAATAGGATTGAAAACCACACTCGCTACAATTTTTGGCAAAATCAGGAAATTCGGTGAGTTAACACCCATAATATCAAGAGCATCAATTTGTTCTGTTACACGCATTGTTCCAATACTGGATGCGATATAAGAACCTACTTTCCCAGCAAGAATTACCGAAATAATAGTTGGCGAAAATTCTAGAATCAAAACCACTTTTGTTGCATAGCCCACAAAACTATTAGGAATGGGGAATGATGAAGCATCGAAGTTATTGAACATTTGAATAGCAACAACGGCTCCCACGAAAAATGATGTAAATAGTACCAATCCGAAAGAGTTAACTCCAAGATCGTAAAATTCTCTCACCAAAAGTTTCATATAAACATTTCTCTTTTGGGGTTTGCTCAAGACTTTTCCCAACAGCATGAAATATTCTCCAATAGATTCAAAAAATCGTTTTACCATACGGCTAAATTAGTGCTTTTCTTATTATTAATATCACCGTGCATTTTTGTCACCAATGATTACTAAAAATATTGTTTTGAGAATGATTACAATATCCATACTAAAACTCCAGTTTCTCACATAAAATGAGTCTGCAAGGATTCTTTTTTTCATTCCGATATTCATATCACCCTCATCTCCTCTCAAACCGCTGACTTGTGCCAGTCCAGTAATTCCGGGTTTTACCATACTTCTGAGGCTGTATCTGCTGATTTTAGGTTTGTAAAAATCATCTACCAGAAGCATATGAGGTCTTGGTCCTACAACAGTCATATCGCCCATCAGCACATTGATGAATTGTGGCATCTCATCCAAGCTGGTTTTTCTTAAGAATTTTCCAACCTTAGTGATTCTTTTGTCATCTACGGCAGTTGTACTTTGAGCTTTATTATCTTCAGACCTCATCGTCCTGAATTTCAAACAATTAAAAACTTCGTCGTGATAGCCATATCTTTTCTGGATAAAAAATACCGACCCTTTGGATCCATCCATTTTTATTAATAAAATGATTAATGGGAAAAGCCAAGAGCAAATTCCAATCAAAACAATCGACGAAAATAAAATATCGAAAAGTCTTTTAATACTGGCATTGGTAAAAAAATCCAATGGATATTTTGCCTGTGATAATACGGGAACTGTTTCTATATAATTGAATTCATACTCAAAAAACTGATTCTGAATAATATTAGGAACTAAAGAGATTTTCACTTTATTAAGTTCTGCCTGACGGAAAAGATCATTCTCAAACTGCTTATCCAAACAATGTTCTGACGGCAAAAAGATGGTATGAATTCCATTGTCTTTCCAGAATTCTACCATATTGGATAAATCGTAATTTCCTTGCGGATAATCGTAGATTCTATATCCATAATCTTTTCTCTGATTGATGATATCTCTCAGGACATTAGAAGAAGTTCCCTCTTCTATAAACATCACGTTTCTGTGATTAATACCTTTACTCCTGATATATTTCAAAAGAAAATAGATGAAACTTTTAATCGGTATTACTACAAGCAACAAAATCCCAGCCAGATAAAACCGTTCTGTTTTGAGGAAATCATTCTGACTAACTTTCCCAAGCATCACAACGCCAATAAAGAAGAAAAAAACGTGAATGAAAATCCGTTCCAGATAAATCGTGTACGTTACGTTTCTGGGAATGTGATAAAGTCTTGTTCTTCCACTCAATAGCAGCCAGAAAAAGCATAATAATAGAATTGATAAAATATTCTGCTCCAGCGAATCCGAATCATACTTAACTTCGAAATTCCTCCAATAATAAATTACAAATACTGATGATACCAGAATCATATCCAGTAAAATCACAAATGCTTTGAAATATCGGGAATATCGGAGTCTCTGCATAAATCAAATTTAAGGAATATTCAGATATTTATGCGTTTGGATAGAAGATCTCCATGTTGGATTTTCTAAAATAAAATCTGTGATTTTCGGATACATCGCATCACGTTTGCTCCATTCACTTTGAAGATAAAGTACACAGTCATCATTCACTTTTTCGCCTTGTTCCTGAGCGAATTTAAAATCGTTTTGATTGAAAATAATCATCTTCAACTCACTCGCCTCCTTATAAATATCGGCTAACGGAAGTCCAGTTTTTTTAGGCGACAATGTAATCCAATCCAGATGTCCACTCATCGGATAAGCACCTGAAGTTTCAATATGAATAGTGCAACCCAACTCTTTTAACTTCGAAGTTAAGATTTCAAGATTCCACATCAGAGGTTCTCCTCCTGTCAGAACAATAGTCTTACAATATTTGGCTGCCGTTTCTGCAATTTCTTCCGTATTCATCAACGGATGTAGGGTTGGATCCCAACTCTCCTTCACATCACACCAATGGCAACCCACATCGCATCCGCCCAAACGAATGAAATAGGCTGCTTTCCCTGCGTGAAATCCTTCTCCCTGAATAGTGTAAAAATGCTCCATCACTGGGAGCATTCTACCTTCTTTTAATAAGATGTCTTCTTGTTCTTTTGTCATTTTTTCTTCTCCCTAAATTCTCTCCAAATGAGAGAAACTTCTCCAAATATTAATTTGTTGGAAAAATCAGGTTTTATTAATCATTATAAACCGAAGTTTTGTAGGCAATGATGGTATTTTTCATCAGCATTGCGCGCGTCATTGGTCCTACTCCACCAGGAACAGGCGTTATCCAATCCGCTTTTTCTGCGCAGCTGTCAAAATCTACATCACCCGCAAGATGATAGCCTTTTTCGGAGTCATCTTCTACACGTGTGATCCCAACATCTACAATCACTGCACCTTTTTTGATCATATCTCCTTTTAAGAAATTAGGATCTCCCAAAGCAGTGATCACAATATCTGCCTTTTTTGTATATTCTTCTATATGTTCTGTGTAAGAGTGTGTTAGCGTCACGGTAGAATTTCCAGGGAAATCTTTTCTTCCCATCAGGATGCTCATTGGTTTCCCAACGATGCGGCTTCTTCCGATGATTACACAGTCTTTACCTTTTGTTTCAATGTTATATCTTTCCAATAAGGTCAAAATTCCAAATGGTGTTGCCGGCAAGAAGGTGTCCATTTCCAAAGCCATTTTTCCGAAATTCTCAGGATGAAAACCATCCACATCTTTCCTCGGATCAATCGCCATAATGATCTTTTCCTGATCGATTTGCTTTGGCAATGGTAACTGAACGATGAATCCATCCACAGCTTTTGACTTATTAAGCTCATCAATTTTCTCCAGCAATTCGGATTCTGAAACGGTGCTTGGAAATTTGATCAATGAAGATTGGAATCCAACTTCCTCACAATCTTTTACTTTGCTGTTTACGTAAGCTTTGCTCGCACCATTGTTACCAACCAGAATCGCAACCAAATGTGGCGCTCTTCTATTGTTGGCAAGAATTTTTTCAACCTCTTGCTTAATTTCAGCCTTTACTTCTTTTGAGACCTTCAGTCCATCTAGAATTTGTGCCATTTTTCTTTCTTTTTACTTTTTAGATTTATTTTGAAAAAAAATGAAATGTTCCTTTCCCAACACTTCACCTTTATATTTTATCGGTTAGATTTATAGAAATTGATTAATCCGTTTGTAGAGCTGTCGTGTGTTTCAACTTGACCTTCAGCATCCAATTCCGGAAGGATTTTTCCTGCCAGGACTTTTCCTAATTCAACACCAAATTGGTCAAAACTGAAAACATTCCATATCACACCTTGAACAAAAATTTTGTGCTCATACAAAGCAATCAATTGTCCTAATGTAAACGGCGTCAATTCTTTGAACAGCAAAGAGTTCGTCGGGGTATTTCCAGCAAAAACTTTATAAGGCAATAGGAATTCTGTTTCTTCCTCAGATTTGCCAGATGATTTTAATTCAGCAAAAACCTCATCTTCTGTTTTACCAAAAGCCAAAGCTTCTGTCTGTGCAAAATAATTAGCTAAAAGAATATCCTGATGCTCACCTACTTCATTAGGAGATTTTGCATAAGCGATGAAATCTGCAGGAATCAATTCTGTTCCCTGATGAATCAATTGATAAAACGCGTGCTGACCATTGGTTCCAGGTTCTCCCCAAATGATTGGTCCGGTTTCATAAGTTACAAACTCACCATTTCTGTCTACAGATTTACCGTTACTTTCCATATCACCTTGCTGAAGATAAGCTGAAAAACGGTCAAGATACTGAGAATAAGGCAAAATCGCATAAGTTCCTGCCGCATAAAAATTACGGTACCAAACACCTAAAACACCCATCAAAACAGGAATATTTTCCTTAAAATCTTTAGTTTGAAAATGAATGTCTGTATCGTTTGCACCTTTCAACAATTGTTCAAAGTTTTCATAACCAACAGACAAAACGATGCTAAGTCCGATCGCACTCCAAAGGGAATAACGACCGCCAACCCAATCCCAAAATTCGAAGATATTTTCTTCCGCAATCCCGAATTTTTTGACAGCCTCGATATTAGTTGATAATGCTACGAAATGTTTTGCAACGTCTTCATCTTTAGCACCAGATTTCAGGAACCATTCTTTGGCAGAATTGGCATTGGTCATTGTTTCCTGAGTCGTAAAAGTTTTGGAAGCCACAATGAACAAAGTTGTTTCGGGATTAAGATCTTTAACAACCTCAGCCATATGATTTCCGTCTACATTGGAAACGAAATGAACATTCAGTCTTGTTTTAAAATGCTTCAATGCAGAACAAACCATTACCGGTCCAAGGTCAGAACCACCGATTCCTACGTTGACAACATCTGTAATCTCTTTACCTGTAAAACCTTTGTGAGAACCAGAAATAACTGATTCTGAAAAAGATTTCATATGATCCAGAACTTTCTTGATTGCTGGTTTGATATTTTCCCCGTCAACCAAAATTTCTTTATCAGAAAAATCTCTCAAAGCCGTATGAAGAACTGCTCTACCTTCAGTCTCATTGATTTTATCGCCAGAAAACATTTTTCCAATAGCTTCTTTTAACTGAGTTTCTTCAGCCAATTTCAGTAATAAATCCAAAGTTTTAGAATCAACCAAATTCTTAGAATAATCAAAAAGATAATTTTCTGTTTCTAATGAAAATTCCTGAAAACGATTCGGGTTATACTGGAACAAGGTTCTCAACTCAAAATCGTTATTAGCAAATTGTTGATCTAAAGCTTTCCAGGCGGAAGTCTGTATAGGATTTATTTTTGGTAACATTCTTTAAGGTTTTAAATTTAAAATCAACTTACAAGAAATTCTTATAAGACCCGCAAATTTACGAAAAATTAGCCATTTGGTTTTAAATTGTTTTTAACATAATATGACAATTGTTTTGCAATAAAAGAATGATGAGAATATTGAAATTTTGAGTTACCGATTTTGACAAATAATAGGTCATAAAAATAAACGAGAGTGATATCTAATACCACTCTCATTGTTTATACAGAAGCTAATCCTAGCTTTTTGAATATTTTATTTTGCTTCTTCTTTCTCTGGAAACATTATTGAAATCAGCACTGATAAAATTAATATCCCGCCAACAATTCCTAATGAAATTGGGGACGATATATGATACCAAGGAGAAATCAACATCTTCACTCCAATGAAACTCAAAATCACAGCCAATCCATAAGGTAATTTGCTGAACATATGAATGAAATTGGATAGCAGGAAATACAAGGATCTAAGCCCGAGAATTGCAAAAATATTTGAGGTATAAAGAATAAATGGATCTTTTGAAATGGCAAAGATTGCCGGAATAGAATCCACTGCAAACAATACATCCGTGAACTCAATCACCGCAACAACAACCAAAAGTGGTGTTGCCATTTTGATTCCGTTTTGTACAGTGAAGAACTTGTCTCCATCATAGTTGTCGGAAACTTTCCAGAAACTTTTAATCAATTTTGCACCGGCACTTTCACTATAATCCTGCTCATCATCATCGTCTCCTCCACCCCAGGATTTGATTCCTGCATAAACTAAAAACAATCCAAAAAGCGTCATAACAACATTGATTTTAACCGGATGTCCGAAAACGTTCATCTCTGGCAAATAGGTTAATTCAATTAATTCAACACCTGCGAAAATGAAAATCGCTCTGAAAATCAATGCCCCAATAATTCCCCAAAACAAGACTTTGTGATGCAGATGTCTTGGAACTTTGAAAAATCCAAAGACGAGAATGAATACAAAAAGATTATCGACTGATAACGCTTTTTCTATCCAATAAGCGGCCTGAAACTGGGTGAATTTTTCAATTGCCAAAGCGTGTCCGCCCACATCCTGATTGAAAACCCAATACACAACACCCGAAAAAACCATTGATAGGGAAATCCAGACAATGGTCCAGATTGTCGCTTCTTTGGAAGACACCTCGTGTGCTTTCTTGTTAAAAACTCCAAGATCCAGCAATAACATTACTATCACCACGATAGCAAAACCTATTACGAGACCCGGATGTAAATCGATAATACTCTTCTCCATGTTTATTTTAATTATTTATTTGTCAAAGTTATGTACATTAATCGTCCGCCTTCTTCATCGGACAATATTATTTTTTTTCCATCGGTCAATTCTACCATCGAGTTGATGGGAACTGGTTTATTTTCTGTTATATCTTTCAGATCCGGCAAACTCTGATTCACTAAAACCCATTTGTTCTGATGAAACGTAAAATAGCCAACCGGTTTTTTATCTTCAGCTGTCAAACTTTCGTTCCGAATCACTTTCTTAGAAACGTGCCATTTGAAAAGATATTGGTTGTGATAGACCATTAATCTATGATTTTCCGGTTTCCAGACATTATCCTTGAATTTGAAATACAAATCAACAACCGGCAAAGTTCCTTTGTGCTGAGTTCCGCAGAACGGACATCTCGGCTTCGATGTATTATCAAAAACATACCATTTTTCATCACAATTGGGATTGCTGCAAGGCTGGATCAAATCTACGGTTTTTAGCAATGCGGTTTCCCATTCGTTAGCAATTGGTCGCAACATTGGATTATGCAAACCGTCGACAAAAGCTCTTTTGAACAATTCTGAAAGATATGGTCCTGTAACTGTGTACGGAATCTTCTGTGGGTCGCCCCAAAACAGGTTCCATTTTTTGAGATGGTCTACTTTTACACGATTGGTCGTATCTGTAGTACTTTCTACGAAAATTGCTTTCTCTCCCATCGATAAAACCTCATCTCTTTCTGAATCCAAATCCCAGATCTTACCACCTCGCAATGGATGTCTTCTCAGCAGATACATATAGATCAAAACGGCTAATGCGTGCAAATCTGTTTTCTGATTAGGTAAAACTCTATCACTGTCGTGAAGTGGTAAATGCTTGGTTTTAAGGACTTCCGGCGCTATAAAATCTGCAGTCCCAATAACTTCTGGTGGGAATAATCCAGGAACTACAAGTCCATCGATGTCAATAATTGTAGCTGACTTTGTCACCGGATCTACCAAAACATTATTATACGATAAATCCGAATGCGCCAATCCCATTTGGTGCATTTTTTTCACGCCTCGGGAAATGTTGATGGCAATCTGAAAATAACTTAACCAATCTCCTAATTCGGATTTATCCAAAGCCAGCGGGTATTGGTTATTTCTGAATGATGGCGTTGTAAACCATTTACCCACTTTCTCTCCACCTTTGATGGTTTCGTCTCTGGAATAGCCTTTCTTGAAGAAAAATTTGGAATTATAAATTGGAACGATAACGCCTGTTTTACCATTTTTTTCTACTGCATCAGACGGCCATCGGAAAATCTCATCCAGGAAATAATCTGAGCTGTTTCCTTTTTTGATATTATCAAGATACAAAGAGACGATTCTTTTGATCCTGTCCTTTTGATTAAAATCCAGCGGATCTCTGAAAAATGCAACCACATATTTTCGATCAGGCGAAAAGTAAACGTCTTTTACGCCACCTCGTTTCGGATTGCCATCATCTATATATTCGTAAGATTTTGATGGATCTATGATAGAATTAACTTTAATTGTACTCATATTCTAATAAATTACAGCTAAAGTTCTATCATCGTGATTTCCTTTGCTCCAGAAATCCATCCAATCTGATAATTGTACTTCAATATTACTATCTTCTAAAAAATCTACTTTTTTATTTTCCTCATTTTCTCCATCCAAATCTCGAAGGAAATCCTTCCAACTTTCTAGATTTTCCAGTTTACTTTCGACAACAAATTTAGGGTCATAGATCCCGTCTGTCATTAGAATTAATTTAGAAAAATCAGGAAAACAGTTGATTCCAAATCGGTCTGCCATATCTGGTCTGCTGAAAATCTCTGACATTGTTATAAATCTTGTTCCACCACTGAATTCTCCAACATCCAAAATATTAAGTAATTTAACATCTGTTTCATCTTTTGAAATCACATTAATCGGGCAGTCTCCCACTCCGAAAGATAGAATAACATAACCAAATTCAAATTTTTTAACCAAACAGAAAATCAAAGTGGTGTGAAGATCTTTTAGATTGATCTCTTCGGAAATTGCAAATTGATTTAAAGCTTCGTGAAGTTGTTTTATATTTTTATAAAGACTATTTACTATGAATGTTTTATTTTTTATTTTAATATCATCAGTTGATTGAACATCGAAATAACTCAATACTTCTGATGATAAACTCTGTAAAAAAGTCTCGCTATTGAAGCTCTCTACTATGTTTTCAGTCACAAATTTTGATCCTGCCCGGGCAAATTTTGCAGATCCGGCACCATCGGCAACCGCCACTACGTTCCAATCATCAGGTAGAAATTTCACCAAGAAATCATCATCACGGAAAGTTCCTTCGTGCGCGTGAGAACGACCTCTTTTTGAAGCAACGACAATCTTTTTATCGATGAAAGATGAAGAGAAAGTCACGTTTTCTTCTTTGGGAAATCTGCTGTCTGTTGGACTTGGTTTATTCATCCAAAGATCTTTTGGGTCTGCATTCACGATGAAAGGAATCTTTTTGATGTCCATTTCAAAATTGTTGTCTTCTTTGCTAAAGAACTCAATTTCAATATCGATTTGATTAGCGTTGGTTGGAATACCAGAAATACAAGCTTTTTCCGCATCAAACTGCAAACCTACCAAATCCAAATTCTTAATATTATTGATTTGAATTTTCGGAAACAAAGAAGAATCAAAACAAAATTGATATTCTTTTTTGACATTCGCATTCGGAATAGAAATCTGAGCTTCCTTGAATTCTTCCTTATCTTTATTCATATTGAAAATTTGTAGAATTTGAGATTTTAAATCGGTAATTGATTGGGATAATTCATTCACTTTTGCATTATCCATCAACTTCAGAATTGTTGAATCAACTAGTTTATTTTTCTCAATATTATATTCCTTTAGAATTTCGTTTAACAATTTCTCCATTCTATCCTAAAGTTCTGTTGATATCGAATCCGCCTTCTGCCATTCCGTAAAATCCGTAGTTTCCGCACCAAGGACATTTCGCATTTCCATCGCCACTGATGCAATGGATTCCGCCACAAACGCAGGTTGCCAAAGCAAAATTATTTCCGCACGAAGGACAACTCGGATTGCCATAAAGCTCTTCACTTGATATTTTGTTGGAAATACCAGAATCCGCAGAATATTCCCGATAAGAATTTTCATCGATCTTGTAAGCACCTTCTATCTTGTAGAATCTGGTCTGGAACCCAGGGACACTTGATTCCTGTAAAGCTTTTTTAAATTTCATCAGATACATTCTGTCATTTGTAGAGCATTTTCCACTGAGGACAACAAAATTATTATCAGGCAAAGAATGATTTTTGGTCAAGTCGATTTTTTCAACAATATCAGGATTTGATTTGCTGAGATCGATTCCTTCTTTATTGGTATTATTGATGTTTTCACTTGTTGTTTTGATGGAAGCTGTTACCCATTTGAAAAATTCTTTGTAAGAATTGCTGTCGGTATTATTGAACAATAAAACCTGATCGGACAACCGTCCTAAAAGATTGAGATTGGTATTATCACCAATAGAAATGATGACTAAGTTACTTTTGCCTCGATAATCATTATTCCAACGATTGATTGCTTTTTCTGAATCATCGGTAGGAATTCCGTCTGTAAATAAAAAGACAATCGGTTTCCAGTCGCCTTTTCTTTCATAAGTCGTTTTTACAACATCTTTGTCGATAGCGCTCATCAATTCTTCCAAACCTTTTGACAGCGAAGTTCCACTACCAATCGGAATTTTCGGAGGATAAAATGTAATCACATCCTGCAAAGGCGTGATTGTTTTACTTTTTCCTGCAAAACCGATGATGGAAATCCAAACTGTTTCTAAAGCGTAAGGATCGGTTTTGAGTTCTTTGATGATTGTTGCAATCCCTTCCTGAACCTGTTCTATTGGGTCGCCAATCATTGATTCTGAAATATCTAGAAGGAAATAAATTGGTAATCTTCTCATCGCATTTAGTTTTTATGTTTAGACAATAATATTGAGTTCGCTTGGCGGTGGCGGAAGTGTCATAGATTCTCCCGTTCCTTGGGACTTGCTTCCCATTTCGATGGATGAACTTACCCATTGGAAAAATGTGGTCAAAGTGGAAGCATCGGTTGTATCCAATTTCACAACATTATTGGTTAATTCCTGAAGGAAACTCACTTCTGCTTTCGGTCCCGCTGCACAACCTACGATAACACCAAAATCCAAAGCTTTGATTTTAGGAATCATTTCTCTATATTTTTGCAAATCAGACGGTTTTCCATCTGTGAAAATAAACAGTAAAGGTTTCCAATCGCCTTTTCTATCGGCAGAACCTTTGATCAAATCTTTATTAACAAGATCATAAATCATTTCCAAAGCCTGACCAGTATGGGTTGGTCCACTGTCAGGACATTTGATTTCAACCGGATGAAAGCTCGCCAAATCCACCAATGGAATCAGATTGTTAACCTCTCGGTCGAACGTTACCACATTGATATGGAGAGAATCCATCGCTTGCGGATCTGTTCTCAGCATACTTACCAAACCGTTGAAACCGTTATTCAGGGCAGCAATAGGTTCGCCTCGCATTGATCCGGAAGTGTCTAATAAGAAATAAGCTAAAAGTCGTCTGTTCATAATTATGATACGATTACCAGTTCAGATGGTGGTGGCGGCAATTGATCCAGTCCCACGAAATCAATTCCGGTTTCTTCCACTTTTGTAGAGGTTGTGGAAATGGATGCCGTTACCCATTGGAAAAATTTGGAAATACTTTCAGAATCTGCATTATCCAATCTTACGACAGAACTTGTGATCTGTTTCAAAATGGCGTCATCTGCGCCAGATCCAGCTGCGCATCCTACAATCAATCCTTTGTTAACATTCTTTAGTTTATTAAAACCTGCCTGCCAATCATCCGTCGGTACGCCGTCTGTCATTAGAAAAGTCAGAGGTTTCCAATCGCCTTTCTTGTCTGTGGTTGTTTTTGTAATTTCAAGTTCCATTTTGTCTGCCAATAATCCCAGTGCAGCGCCTAATGAAGTTGTGCTTTGTGCTTTGATATCGACCATTTGGAATGATGCGAGATCTGTCAACGGAACTATTTGTTTGGCTTCACTATCAAATGTAATGATGCTGACATAAGCGGTTTCAATAGCCTGGGGATTTTGGCGCAGAGAATGCAACATCATCTGAACGCCGTTTTTCACAGCTTCTATTGGTTCACCCGACATAGAACCTGATGTGTCGAGTAATAAATAAACGGGTAATCTTCTCATTTAATTGACATTATAAGTTGGTGTTTCTGACTCAGATTTATTATTAATCAAACTTTCTCCATAACCTGTATGGCCATACGAATCATCGTTTTGATTGATGTGTCCCATCACTTCTTGAGTAATATTCTTTCCACCTGAAAGTACTCCGAATATCGAACCTATTGTATAAATGGGTCCCCAAGGAATTCCCCACCAACCAACAACCAAAGATGTTCCAAGGTGTTTCAATCCGGGCGTTATTGCAGATTTTCCGGGTGGAACAAAATAAATGGAACTTGGCCTCTTGAATGTCATAAATATAATGGAGATGCAGTAATTGTACATTACAAATTTCCCTCCGTTATTTACCATTCCTCGGATTTGCTGGGTGGTTAAACCATCTGTGTTTTTAATTTTCATCATAAGTAGTTTTTATTAATTCTGTGAATCGTTTGTCCAATAAACGCATCATCTGTAGGGTCGCCTATAGCATCGAATTTCCATTCTTCTTCCCTTTTGTACAATTTGGCCATAATAATGGCCGTTTTGTTGCGATAAGCAGATTCTGCTGAGACATTATAAGTTGCAAAAACAGAATTTACTCGCGTAGGCGTACCTTCAAACATTCTGATTTTCGCATAAGGAATCTCTGAAAAATCCTCTTTTCCAACATTATTAAGAAAAAAGAAAATCTTAGAAACTTTAGGGTCTATTTTTGAAAGGTCAACTGTAATAATTTCATTATCTAGACCATCATCGCCTCCTTTATCGCCTTCCAAATCGTCCCCGGTATGTCGCAAAGCATTATCTTGTGACATCAATTTTCCTTTTGGAAGTCCAAACTTCTGCAAAACATCAATATTATAAAGCGGTGAGTAAAGGTGGTCACAAATATTATTATTAGTATCAAATAAGATACAGCTTAGGTCTAGATCCACATCTTTGGAAGACCTCATCCCAAGAAAATTCTTCTTTTCGATAGCACCCCAATTAACGCCAACACAAAAATTTGTTAATGTTTCTCCAGAGCTTTTCCTAAGGTCAATTTTTTGTCCCTTTTGTAAATTGATTGACATAGTTATTAGTTTTTTATTTAGACATTGATTTTGATAAAATTATAAATAATTCTGTCTCACTGTTTCTACAGTTTCCTGCAATTTTTTATCTCTAGTAGGCTCTCCAATAGCATTGAACTTCCATTCACCGTTTCTTTTGTAGAAAACGCCCATTACCATCGCCACGTGACCACCGAAATTGTCGCCTTTTGCAATATTGTAAGTTGCAAAAACCTCATTCACTCGGCTTGGAGTTCCTTCATAGATTCTAATCGATGCAAACGGAATTGTTCCGAAATCCTGTCCTTTGTAGCTGTTCAAAACAAAAGCAACGTACTGAATATTAGGACTTAATTTAGAAAAATCTAAAGTAATGATCTCATTATCCAAACCGTCGTCACCTGACAAATCACCCGTAAGATCATCGCCACTGTGTTTTACAGCGCCGTCTCTAGACTTCAGCTGTCCAAAATAGACTACATCCACAGAGTTTTTAGCTTCATCGAACAAAAGACAGCTTGCATCTAAGTCAACCGCTTCTTTCGTCACGCTTCCCAACCAGCCTTTTTTCTCGATTGCACCCCAGTTAACGCCTACACAAACGTTTTGTAATGTAGATCCATTTTCTTTTACCAGACTTATTCTTTGTCCTTTTTGTAAGTTGATTGCCATTATTATTGTATTTTATTATTTAAATTTAGATTAAGCATAGAATTAAGAATACTCAGTTCTTCATCGATGCTGATGACTTGGTTTAAGACTTCCTGACTGTCCAATGTTTCTTTATATTTTTCCAACATTGTGATGACTTCTTCAGGAAGTTCGGTTTTCATATTGTCGGCTTTTGTTTTAAGCTCCTCATTTCTATTTCTGAGTTCACTGACAATCGATTTTTTAGACGATGTATTGGGAGAACGATCCAGCAACAATGCAATATCTTCTTCTAAAAGATAAAACTCATTAGTCTGCAGATTCCAGATAAAATCTTCATCTGTGTCTACAATTCTGAACAATTCAAAAATCTGATTGCTGATGATATAGCCACAAACAAATCGAATTTTGAAGTTATTAGAATTCAGTTTCCCCAATAATTTTCGCTCGATATCAACATTATCATATTCATAATATCTGACATCGGGCAAACTCAACAAACAGTCTATTTTCGCTTCTTTTCTGTAATAATCCTGAGCATAGAAATTAGAAAGATTCCGAACTTTTTTGTAATCTATCGGCGTCCTAATATCTGTCAAATTATTATAAATTGACCTTAAAAAATCCGAAACCAAAGCATTCTGATATTTCCGTTCAGTATTGAAATCACGACCATTTTTTTCCTGCGAAATGAATGATGCGATGTAATCTTCGTTCGCATCAATCTCTTTATAAGCCGTAAGAATCCCAGCTTCCTTTTGTTTTTTGATTTTATCCAGAAGAACTATCAGACTATCAGTGTATTGGATATGAAACAATTCCAACTTATTGATATCCAAACCTGCAATGGATTTGGACTCAAAATAAGACTGAATCACTTCGGTTTTTATGATAATATTGATAAGGTCTTCCTTCTGAAAAAACTTACTTAGAAGCTTTAGTTTCTGTATTCTTTTTTTACTGTTCTTTAAAATAGTTTGCTCTGGACTCAATTTTTATTTAAGAATTTGTCATTTGCTTTTTTAGAGTGTCTTCAAGATTTTTCAACTCAACATCCAGTTGTTGTCTGGATTGCGCACCTTGCTGTTGGATTTGTTTTACCTCGTTCAATGTGCTAATCAATGTGCTGGTCGTATCACGAAGCGTATCTATGGAAACAATAGTTTGCTCGTTCGCACGGGCAACATCTATCGTATTCTGTTGTAATCTTTGTGCATTTTTTCTCAGAATTTCCTCCGTTGTAGATGACACTTTTTTCTGAACATCAATATTTTGCTGTTGCCTATGCATCGCAACGGCCAAAGTCAATTGGTTTTTCCAAACTGGCAAAGTTGTCGTCAAAATAGTTTGTGCTTTTTCAGCAATAGAAACATTGTTATTCTGAATCAATCTAATTTGAGGCAACGATTGCAAAATAATGAAACGAACGACTTTCAAATCAGCTAATCTTCTGTCTAATCTTGCGATAAAATCTCTTTTATCAGAGATCTGATAATCCTGATATTGAGCTGCATTGATTTCCATCAAAGCCAATTCTTCGCTGGATTTTTGCATTCTAAGACTTCCTGCGATGATATAATCTTCAATCTTCTTTACAGATTCTATATTGCTGGTGAAAATAGTTTGCAAAACGGCATTATCTTTTGTAGAATTGATGATTCCTGCGTTCACTTTATTTGAAATATCCGAAATATTATTGACGATTTTGTCATATTTCACAAACAAAGTTTCTACAGATGAAACCATTTTGCTCAAAAACGGAATCTTCTTCAGGAATTTTTTCACAGAACTTCCCTCGATTTCATCAACATCTACATAGTTGAGCTCAACCAATAATTTATTGATTAATTCTCCAACTTCTCCAGAATTTGATTTTCTAACATTATTAAGGAAAGAATCACTCTGGTTAGCCAAAGAATTTTGCAATTCCGACCCAAAATTGATAATCGAATTCGGGTTTTGCTCATCCAAAGAACCAGAAAGACTGTCGTACTTCTGAACATCGGTTGACGGAAGCTGTGCCAAATCTACATTGCCATTTTTGTCAATGACAGGGCTTGTTACTTGAGGTAAATCCATTTCCATTATTGATATAAACTTAAATATTTAGCCAAACCTTCTCTTTGTCCGTTTCCAACCGCTTCGAATTTCCATTCTCCGTTTCTCTCATAGATCCTACCGAATTCTACGGCTGTTTCTATTGAGAAATCTTCGTCCAATTCGTATTTCAAAATCTCTTCATTGGTATCTGTATTGAAAACTCTGATGAAAGAATTTCTCACCTGTCCGAAGTTTTGATTTCTGGAATCAGCTTCGTGAATCGTTACAACCACGATGATTTCCTTAACTCTTGGGTCGATACCTGTCAAGTCAATTTTGATTTGCTCATCGTCGCCAGCGCCGTCTCCAGTTAGGTTATCACCTGTATGGGTTACAGATTTATCCGGTGTTTGCAAGTTGTTATAAAAAACAAAAAACTCGTCAGACACTATTTTTTTATTCTCGCCTAAAACAAAAACGGAAGCATCCAAATCGAAAGCACCTCCGGTAGATGAATTGTTTGCGTCCCAACCTAATCCAATAGTGAATTTTGGGGCATTAATATTTTGTCTTTGTCCTTTTTGTAAGTTGATTGCCATTGTAATTTATTTTTTAATTTGATTATATTTTGTTTGTATTCTTCTACCAAATGGTAGTTGTTGCTGATTGCCAGGCTCAGAATTTCTTTTCTTTTAGCTTCTGAAATATTGTCATAAATACTATCAAAATCCTGCTCCTGCATTAGCAAAATGTATTTTGTAATCCTTGTGTTGAAATGAAAATCCTTTCCGTTGATCACATCAACTAAATCTTCAGTCGTTTTGACCTTGAAATAATTGTAATGATTTTCGATTTTGGGATGGATGTTTTTGTTCATTAATTCAGCAAAATAAACGAAGATGAATTCGCCATTCACATCATAATGTTTCAGAATTCTATCAACTGTATTTTCGTGACTTCCTGTGATTTTGATATCATCCAAAAACAAACAGAATTTCCCATCAACAAAGCTTTTATCGATGTAATAAGTATCATTGGCGATGAGAGTGATTCTTTCCTCATAACTCATATTACCATAGTCTTCCACATAAGTTTGTTTTCTGTGAATTTTACCTTCCAGACAAGCAGATTTCCCGTTTTCGAAAAGGAAAAAATTCAGTTGTTCTTTGAAGTAATAACACAAAAAATTAGAAGCTGTCGGAATAGAATGATACGGACTTGGAAACAGAATAATCTCTTCCTGTTCCAATAATTCATCTTTGAATTCTGAAATAAATCCTTGGAATAATTCTGCTGCAAATTCTTTTGCTACTGCTGTATCTCCAAACTTGAATTTACTGTAACTTCCTTCATCAAAAGGGCTTTTAAGTTCACTTTCTATTTTATGTAAACTATATCTTTTTTTCATAACTTTTTTAAAATTTCACCAATTTTGAGTTGACCCCAAATGTTTTTGCGCCTTCATAATCAGCGATTTTGTTGTCGCCGATATGTAAAATTTCTTTCTTCTCAAGTGTTCTGAAATCGTTGATTTTATCAAACATTATTTCAAAAACCCGAAGATTTGGTTTGGAAGCCTTCACCTCATCAGAAAAAATCATAAAAGAAAAATAATCCGCTAAACCAAGATGTTCCAAAACTTTCCTCAATGAGTCGCCGTGTATAAAGGCTGTGTTACTCAAGATGCTTGCCGTTTTGTTGTTCTCTTTGATTTCGATTAATAATTCCTCAATATTTCCCCATAAAAGGACAGGCTTATTATTTAAAAACAATTCATCCACTTGCTGGAAAAATTGTTTTAATTGATTGTCATCAACGGTTTCAATATCCTTTCCCAAAACATCCAACATCAAAAGAAAAACTTCTTCTCTCTCAATATGGTTGCCTGTTTTTTCTGATATCCTATTGAATAAAACATCGTATTTCCTTATCACTTTCCTGACTTCATCAATGTCCTTATCAATGGAAAAAAAATCTCTGAATAAAGTATCTCTTTTCGCTTTGAAATCAGGATTAGATTTGATGATCGTTAGCCAAAGGTCAAAAGAAAAATGCTCGTACGAGTCTATATCTATCTCCACAAATAATTACTTAGAACCCGCAGACCATTGCATTCCCCAATTGTACATCTTATCACAATCGCTATGTGAATTATGAAAAGTCACCAGTTTCTTCACCTGCATACTAGTTGGCGAAAATAGAATCTCCGCAATAGCACAGAATTTTTTCGGATCACTTTGCTTGCCCATTTCAACTTCGATATCAGGATTTCCAGATACTTTGATGGTTACAACACCGTTAGTTTCTGCCCATCTTGCAACACCATCATAGATGAAACAGTAGATAATCATTCTCTTGATACTGTTATTAGGATTCACAATAATGTTTTCTCCAGATCCTGCAGCAGCACCCCTATCATCTCCTGTGTGCCAAACCCACGGCGAGTCTGTATATCTGCCCTGGCGGGTTTGTCTGTCTCTCGGTCCGCCGTTTCCTTTGGCAAACTGAACACCATCTATCACATTTTTCTGTCCATCTGCCAGCTCGTAGAAACAACCAAGATCAAGATCAATTGCGTTATTACCACCCAACAGACTTGCAAAAAAGCCTTTTTTGGTTTCGCCTTGTGACCAGTTTAGATTGATGACGATTTCTTTGTTGTTGTCTTTTTTTGTAAGATCTATGGAGTGTGTGTCACCTTGTTTTTCAATAGTAACTTTTTGTAGGTTAATAGCCATAATGTTTTTATTTTATGATGGATCCGTTGTAATATTTTTCTAAGAAAAAGCCTAAATCTGCCTTATATCCAATACCTGAAGCTTCGAATTTCCAAGCCCCATTTCTTTTGTAAAGTCTTCCGAACTCAACACCCGTCTCGATAGAAAAATCTTCATCCAACTCATATTTTGCAATTTCTTCATTATTAGAGTTATCTACAACTCTGATGTACGAATTACGAACCTGTCCGAAGTTTTGTTTTCTTCTTTCGAAATCTTCTATTGTAACCACAAACAGGATTTCTTCTACTCTGGAGTCCACTTTATCCAAATCTATTACAATAGCCTCATCATCATCGCCATCACTATTTCCTCCAGTCGGATCATCACCTGTGTGAGTAAGAGCTCCATCAGGAGAACTCAAATTATTATAAAAAACAAAATAATCTTCTCCTACCAGTTTTCTGTTGGAATCAATCATTATTGCGGACGCATCCAAATCGAAATCATGACCTGTCCCCTCATTAGGATCCCAGCCTAATCCGATCGTCATTTTGGTTAACCCGATGTCAATTTTTTGTCCTTTCTGTAAATTAATTGCCATAAATATGTTTTAATGTTTTATTAGTTTTGGTAAAAGGTAAATATAGAAATTTCCCGCTAATGTAAATTATGGAAAACCGTAAAAAAATCATAAATTTTCAGTTAATTTTATAAAATTCAAAGACTTTTCAGTAATTCTATGAGATAAATCATTCATTCTAAAATTGATATCAGACAGTCTCTTATCGAACGAGCATCGAACAAAGGATATACAACGGTTATAGAATGGTTATACAACTATCGAAGAAAAGATATACAAGGGATATACAAACCCATATATTATGTTAAATGAAAACCCGTTAAAATCCTTAAAATCAAACACTAATCCCCTACAACAATAAAATTTTTACATCACGATACGTTTTGATATTAACCTATAATACTTTTGGCAAATATAATATTCAAAGTATGACAATTGTCTTGATAAAATACAATTAATGATTTGAAATTAAACCTAACTTTACACAAGCAAAATGTAGATTATGGATGATTTTCTAGCCGCCAGATCTCAAATGGCAATGTCCTTGGGCTTTCACATCATATTTTCCTGTGTCGGGATGGTAATGCCTTTTCTAATGGCTTTTTCACATTACAAATATTTAACAACCAAAGACGAAGTCTATAAAGGACTGACCAAAGCGTGGAGCAAAGGCGTGGCAATTCTTTTCGCAACCGGCGCTGTTTCCGGAACGATGTTGTCTTTTGAATTGGGGTTGTTGTGGCCGAAATTTATGGAACACGCCGGTCCGATTTTCGGAATGCCTTTTTCTCTGGAAGGAACAGCTTTTTTCATTGAGGCAATTGCGATTGGTTTTTTTCTCTATGGATGGGAAAAATTCAATAAATGGTTCCATTGGTTTTGCGGCGTTGTTGTCGGTATAAGCGGATTGGCTTCGGGGATTTTGGTTGTTGCAGCTAATGCGTGGATGAACAGTCCCGCAGGTTTTGATTATATCGATGGAAAATATCTTAACATAGATCCTATAAAAGCAATGTTCAACGAAGCCTGGTTTCCACAGGCATTTCATATGACTGTTGCTGCTTTTGCTGCTACCGGATTTGCAGTTGCCGGGATTCACGCTTTGATGGTTTTGAAAAAACAAAATGTCAACTTTCATACAAAAGCCTTTAGAATTTCTGCAGGTTTTGCTATTATCGGGGCTTTGCTTGCTCCTATTAGTGGTGATGTTGCAGCCAAATCTGTAGCTGTGAGACAACCAATAAAATTAGCGGCGATGGAAGCTCATTTCGAAACTGAAAAAGGCGCAAGTTTTGTGATTGGCGGTATTCCTGATGAAGAAAATGAGCAAATCAAATATGCTATCAAAGTTCCAAAAGTCTTGAGTTTTCTGGCTTGGGGCGATTTTGATGCGGAAGTGAAAGGACTGAAAGATTTTCCAAAAGACCACTGGCCACCTGTTGCAGTTGTTCATTATGCTTTTCAGATTATGATATTTTTCGGGAGCGTGATGATGTTAATTGGTTTGATCTACCTCATCGCTACATTCTGGAAGAAAGAATGGTTGACCAAAAGCTGGTATTTAAAAATGTTCGTTGCAGCAATTCCATTCGGTTATATAGCTCTGGAAGCGGGCTGGACAGTGACGGAAGTCGGCAGACAGCCTTGGATTATTTACGGTATTATGAAAACGATTGACGCAGTAACACCGATGCCGGGAATCCAATATTCGTTTTATTTCTTCACATTGATTTTCATATCATTATCACTGATTATCATCTTCTTGTTATTAAGACAGCTCAAGATGGTTCCAAAATTATACGACCCTACTGACCCTAATTATAATCCTAAAAACAAGAAATAATGATTTACGTAGTTATTGCATTTCTCTGGGTTTCAATTTGTTTGTATGTGATTACGGGTGGCGCAGATTTCGGTGCTGGGATTATCGAATTATTTTCCAAAAAATCTTATCGTAACCAAACGAAAAAGATAATGTCCAAATCTATCGCACCAATTTGGGAAGCGAATCATATGTGGCTGATTATTGCTGTCGTGATTTTATTTGTTGGATTTCCTACGATTTACACAACAGTTTCGACTTATCTTCATATTCCTCTGGTTCTGATGCTCATTGGGATTATTGCAAGAGGAACGGCTTTTACATTCAGAAATTATGATGCCGTAGAGGATAACTGGCAAAAGATTTACACACAAATTTTCTATTACTCCAGTTTGTTGACACCTTTCTTTTTAGGAATTATTGCAGCGGCAACTATTTCTGGCTCGATAGATACTGAAGCGAAAGATTTTTTGAGCCTATATATTTTCAGTTGGCTGAATCCTTTCGGGGTTTGTGTAGGATTTTTCACCGTTTCACTTTGTGCTTATCTGGCTTCATTGTTTTCTCTTCACGAAGCGAGATTCAGTGATGCATTACCAATTATGAAAAAAAAGGCAAGAGAAACAGCTATTTATGTTGTAGTGACAGGAGTTTTAGTTTTCGTAAGTGCTCATTACTCTGATATTCCATTATTGAAATGGATTTTCTCAAAAGCTTTGGGAATTATCGCCATCACATTGGCAACAATCAGTTTATTGTTTACCAACGAGGCCATTAAAAAAGGTCATTTTTTGTTGGTTAGGATTTATGGCGGATTTCAGATTATAATGATTCTGGTTGCTGCTACTTATCAACACAATCCTAATATTATTCTTTTTGCCAACGGCGGTCATCTTTCTTTGTTTGATGAAAGTGCGGCGCCGAAAACTATTGAAGCTCTTGGCTGGGCTCTTCTTCTGGGAAGTATTTTCATTCTGCCATTTCTGTTTTATCTGTTGATGTCTTTTGGCAATCAAAGCAGAAAAGATCCGGAATAATAAAATAATATAACGGTCGTTTTTTAGATAGTGGTTTTATTTTTGATATGGAAAACCATTTTAAATTCAATCGATAAATTATGAAAAAATTGCTATTGACCATCGGTTTGTTGGCTGGCGTTTTGTCTTCTGCACAAGCTTGGAAAGGTGCCGGCGACCAAAAAGCACAAGCAGGAATTAATGTTTGGGGATTTGGAACCGGACCTACTGCAAGTTATGATTATGGACTTTCTAACCTCATCTCTGTTGGTGGTGGTGCGAACGTTTATTTTAATGAAGACGAAGACAATCCTTTTGTTTTCGGACGCGTTGGGTTTCACTTACAAGAAGCTTTGGCATTACCTTCTGAAATAGATATCTATCCTGGTGTTAATGTAGGAGTTGCCGGTAGAAACTTCGGTTTGGGCGTTTATCTTGGTGCAAGATATTTTTTCACAGAGAACTGGGGCGCTTTTATAGAGGCCGGGAACAATGGAAGTTTCGGTGTTTCTTATTCTTTCTAAACTCAATCACAACTCAATAAAAAAAGCATTCCGGATATTCTGGAATGCTTTTTTGTTTTTATTACTAAGTGGGCAATTTTAGTTCCCTATTTCTCGCTCTATTTTCAAAATCATTTCTTTCGCATTGTGATTGGCAGGATCAAGTTCCAATGATTTCTGATAATCCTTTTTTGACAACGCATATTCTTTTTTATTAAAATAAGCTTCACCGCGACTGTCATATACATTACCCGATTTTGGAAACTCATTCACATTCAGATCAAAAATCTTAAGTGCTGTGTCTAATTGATTATCTCTCAAAAATTCATATCCTAATTCATTGAGTTCATTTTCATTGGAAAAATTGTAGTCGTTCGGCTTCGTTCTTTTTAATTCTTTGTACAACGCAATTCCTTTGTCAACATTTTTTAAACATTCTTTTCTAATCGTTAAGGCAATGGATTCTTTTTGAGGTTCAATTGGGTAATTTTTCCATTGGTTCAAACTGACAATACTTAAAAGGATTTCATCAATTAATTTAAAATTATTACCGTTAGTCATTACAACCAGACCGTTTCCGTCTTCAACACTTCCAATATAGTAGCAGACAAAACCTTCGTTTCCACCACTGTGCGCAAAATATTTTGTGCCTTTGAAATCATTCAGAAATACACCGTAATTATTCTCAATCCTCTTTACAGACATTTCTTTTGATAAGACTTTATTTGATTTTCCTAATAATGACAATTGTGTTTCGATGATATATTTTGCCAGATCATTTGGGTTGGTCCATAAACCAGCCGCTGCTTTTTCAGGATAGATATGATATTTGCCCTTTACTTCTTTTCCGTTGTTATAAGCCGTTGCAAGTAATTTTTCTTTATCCTGAGAAGGTGGTTGATTGTAAGAACTTTCGTTCATTCCTAATGGAGTTAAAACATTTTTCCACATATAATCTTCATACTTTTCTCCTGTAATATTTTCAAGAATTAATTGTGAAATTGTCGTTCCACCGCCTGAATATTGGAATTTAAGATTAGGCTCAAAAACAGAACGAACCGCAGGAGAATTGGCTGGTTTTTGTCCATCGAGAATTTGTATTATTGTTGGTAATTCTGTTCCTTTTTGATACCCTCCGAAACCGTGAACAGACAAACCAGCTTTATGACTCAACAGATTTGCAATGGAAATTTTTTTTCCTTTTGAAAGTGAATCGTATGGAAATTTCCAGGTTTTTAAATAATCATTGATGTCATCTTCCAAACCTAATTTTCCCTGTTCCACCAGTTTTAGCTGGCCAAGACTGTTAATAGACTTGCTAATAGACGCAGCCTGAAACAGTGTTTGCGATGTTGCTTTTCTGTTTTCAGCAACATCCGCATAGCCATAAGCTTTTGTCCATTCTACCTTATAATTTTTGATGACCGCAATGCTTACCGCATTCATATTGTAGAAAGCCATTCTTTCTTTTAGAGTCCATTTTTTTGTTTTCGTTTTATCCCAACTGAGCAGGTTGTCTTCGAATGATTTTATTTTATCGTTCACATTCTGCGCAAAAACATTCAATGATAAAGAAAGCAGTAGGATTAGATTTAGTTTTTTCATATATAAATAATTGATTTCTAATTAATAAGACAACTCAGAAAAATGTTTGTTACATTCGAGAAGATTTTACTTACCCATTTCCTTTTCAATTTTCAAAAGCGCTTGTTTCCCGTTTTCATTTTTAGGATTTAGCTCAACCGATTTTTTATACATTTCGACTGCCTTATTTTTATTTCCTGTTTTTAATAATACTTCGCCATAACTATCATAAGCGTTCCAACTATTGGGAAACAAATAGACATTAAGCTTGAAAATTTCCGAAGCTTCAGTTTGCTGATTATTTGCCATCATTCTGTAAGCCCAATTATTTAATTCTACTTCTTGTGGATCAAATGCGGGATTTTTCTTTTTCGTCTTTTCTGTAAAATCAATAGCTTTATCAAATCCTATTTCTCGCAGATTTTTCCTCAAAAAAGTTAGAGGATCGGCTTCTAAAATATCCTCATTGTAACATCCTGCAATCTCTTCCAGAAAATCTTCAGGAGCACTTCCGCCTAAGTTGGTCAAAACAATTATTGCTAATTTATCATCCGGATAAATCAACAAAGCCGATCTGTTTCCACCAGACATTCCTATTGCTTTGTGGTTTTTTCTAAATTTTGCAATTCCCCAACCTCGTGTCCAATTAGTCGGATTTCCATTATTGAATTTGCTTGGCGACCACATCAAATCTAATGTTGCAGTTTTCTGAAATAATTTATCATTTTGCAAAGCAATTATCCAGTTTGCCATATCTTCAGCTGTACTGTTGATTCCCGCTCCGGTTCTTGTAAAATCAGGAAATTCAGTATAATTATTTACCAATTTATCATCAGTTTTTTTGCCATCAAATAAATTTCTGTAACGATAAGTAGGCGCAAATTTCGGAATCAAATCTCTGGAATCTCCAAATAATGTATGTTTCATACTTACGATTCTGAATTGCTGATTTTCAAAATTGGTAGCAAATGATTGGTGACTAACTTTTTCGATAATCTTTCCTAATAAATAATAATTGGTTTGATTATAACTGAATTGTTCGCCTGTTTTAAATTCTAAAGCAAGTGTTTTCAGTTTTTCCCAAATGGCTTGTTCGGTTTTTAACGGACCAATGTTACCTGTGATAGGATCAAGAAGCTGTAGGATTTCTGGCAAACCAGAAATATGTGTCAACAATTGGTCAACCGTTATATTTTGCCATTCTGAAGGTAAATCATTCAGATATTTCTTGATAGGTGCATTGAGTTCTATCTTGCCTTGTTCTACCAATTGCATTACAGAAACACCAGTGAAAATTTTTGTATTTGAATTAATGGGAAAAATGGTCGTGTTTTTGACAGAAATATGGTCTTGAATATTTGCATAACCGTACGATTTGCTTAATACAATTTTTCCATTTTGAACAACAGCTAACTGCAATCCGGGAATTCTTCTTTCTTTCATTTCACGACCAATAATTTCATCGACATTTGAATTTATACTTTGTGCAAAAGTATTGAGTGATAAAAAAAGAAGAATGATTAGATTTAGTTTTTTCATTTGGAAATAATTGATTTCTAATTAATAAGACAACTCAGAAAAATGTTTGTTACATTCGGGTAGGTATTACTTACCTATTTCCTTCCCGATTTTTTCTATCATTTTTTCTGCATTACCGTTGGTTCCACCAAGCCTTATTGCTTTGTTATAGCTATCTAATGCCAAATCATATTGCTTATTTGCAAAATAGGCTTCTCCTAAACTATCGAATAGATTGGCATCTTTAGGAAACTCTTTTGTAGCCAATTTAAATATTTCTATTGACTCATTATTTTTAGCACCTCTTAATAATTCATATCCTAATTTATTCAGTTCACTTGGGCTTTCAAAGCTATATTCATTTTTAGAATTTTCTTTGAGTAAATAGTAAGTTTCTATAGCTTTATTTATATCTGTGAAAGATTCCTTTCTTATCGCTTGATAAACCGATTTTTTAGGAATTTCGTACTCTTTCCCTAACATTAAATTGTGAATAATATACCCTAAATCCCAAACTCTATTTAGATTATTGGACACTAGAATTGTCGTAATATTATTTTTAAAATCGTTTAAAAAGATGGATTCAAATTTATATGATACGCCATTGTGTCTTTGTAGTTCTTCTTTTTCAAAGTATCTGCCAAGTGAACCACCTTCATCTTTTGCGTATGGATTATTCAACAAAGTTTGAAAAGATTCTTTGGATATTAAACGATTAGAATTCATAGCATCAATCCATTTATAGAAATCATTGATATCTACCCAAAGCCATCCGCTGATGAAATTCATTTCCGGGCATCTGACATTGTCCATATCGTAACAAGATGTGCGATTTTTATAGCCGAATTTTGGGTCAAAAACCGAATTGTCCATCTTCAGCGGCTTAATTATATTTTTAGTAACAAATTCTTGAAATGATACTCCAGTTGCCTTCTCAATGATTCTTCTTTGCAGGAATACATTGCCATTATCATACTTATAACTGGTTCCAGGTTCAAACAATAAATTATCACTGCTTCTCAAAATCTTCCACGCATCTGCATCACTTACTGGATTTAGCCCCGATTCTATTTTAGGAATTCCGCTGGCATAATTTATCAAATGTCGAATGGTGACTTTCTCTGCCCATTTTGGTAATCCTAAATTAAATTTTGAAATCGGGTCATCAAGATTGAGAAGACCGCGTTCGACCAAAATCATTATTGCGACAGCATTGAACTCCTTTGCAATAGAGCCAATGTTAAATATTGACTTGTTGTTTAATTTAGTTTGTTTCGTTTCATCGGTAAAACCAAATGATTTTTGATAGATGATTTTATTATTTTTAGCGACGAGGACATTTCCATTGAACAAACCTCTTTCATAAGATTTTGCCATTAAGAAATCAATCAAATTGATTTCTGATTTTTGTTCAGTCGAATTTTGATGTATCTTCTTTGTTTCTTTTGGATTATCTAATTCTTGGGCAGAAAGAACATTTGTAAATAAAACAGTTAATAATAATAAGAAGAAGAAAAATCGGTTTTTCATTTTAATTAATTTTTCAGATCTAGAATTTGATTGATTGTTTAAAAACTTTCTGCAAAGATGCCTTAAAACGTCTCAGCACACGACCGATTAAAAAAAGTCGAACTCATTTTTCAATAAATTCGATCCTTAAAATGAATTTTTCCGAAATTCCGTGGGAGTTTTTCCCGTGTGTTTTTTAAAAGAAGTACTGAATGAAGATTTAGAATTGAAACCAACCTGATAGAGAATTTCCAGAATTGTCAGGTCTTTTTGTGAAGAATCTTTCAAAATCTCCTTGGCTTTTTCGATTCTATATTCGTTGATGAAATCAAAAAAATGTTTGTTCATATATAAATTAATTAAAGCCGATAAATCTTTGACCGGCATTTTCACCTGCTCTGCCAAATCCTGAATCGTCAATGATGAATCCAAATAAGGCTCATTTGAAATCATAAAATCTTTCAAAGATTCTATCTGTCTATTTTTTTCGTCGTCAACTATAGGAGAAGACTTTTGTTTCGGGATAGTTTCTTCGATAACTTTTAACTGTGAATTTACACCTCGAAAAAATTCCGGATTGTTTAGTGCAATAAATAAATACCAACAAGTACAAATTAAAAATGCCAACCCATCAAGTGTTACAACCCATACCCGAATTTCGCCTGAACCGAAGATAAAAGTGACCAACCATCTTACAAGAACTATGAAATGCAAAAAGTAGTAGAGAATTGTTATTTTATGTAGAGCATTGAGTACAGAAATATTTGGATTCGTATAATTTTGAAGATAAACCGTTTTAGATTTTCTAATCACCAAAAATGACGCAATAAAATAAACTTGAAACATAAATTCAAAAAGAAACTGAAAAAACTGCATCAAAGGCATATCATTCATGCCGTTAATAAACTGTATTTTAGAAGGTCTGTCTACAAAATAAATTCCCCACATCAGATACAAATTGTACGCAACGAATGGAATTGCATGCAATACATGTTTCTTTTTTAACCGGAAATTAGAATAGCAGACGGATAATGCATAAAGGTAAAACAATGCCGGAACCAAATACACAAAACTCCACCGAAAAGCCTCGAGATTGATATAATTAACCGGAAATTCTCGCATCAAAAATTTTAATGCATCTATGGCATTTCCGATAAGAAAAAAAGCGAAAAGTCGGTTTCCTAATTTATATTTCGTTTTCACAGTCAGCAAAAACAAGGCAAGAAATAGAATGACGAAAATTCCAATGCAAGCAGTGATTTCTAAAAAGCTGAACTTATCCATATTCGTTTTGACAATGCTTGACTTTAAATTTTTATTAGAAGCGCAAACTTAGAGATATTAATCAAACATAGCATCTGGAATCCAGATGCTTTTTGTTGTATTAGTTTATTCTTTCAGCTTAATATTTTTATTCTGTGGCGGAAGCGGAACATAACCATCATCATTTATGACTTTTGGAAACTCGTGGTTTTCCCATCTTTTTTTGGCATCTTCTATAATTTCTCTTGAAGTTCCAACGAAATTCCAATAAATATATCTTGGTTCTGGAAAAGGTTCTCCTCCGAAAATATAAACCGTGGAATTCGGTTTTAAAACAAAATGACAAAGTTTGGAATCTTTCGCAATCAGGATATGTTTCGGATTGTAAAGATTGCCTTCACTTTCGATGTTTCCTTCCAGAATATAAAGTGATGATTCTCCGAAAAGGTAATCTCCCAGAATAATTTCTTTGTCTTCCTGAAGCGTATTTTTCACTTCTAAAAAGTAAAGTGGCGAATAAGCTGGAACCGGAGATTTGCGTCCAAGGATTTCGCCTGCGATTAATTTATAATTAATGCCATTATCTATCCAGTTTGGGATATCTTCTTTGTTGATGTGGAAAAACTCAGGTTCCATTGTTTCCAATTCTTTTGGAAGTGCGACCCAAATCTGTAATCCGTGAAGATTTTTATCGGTTGTTCGCAGATATTCCGGTGTTCTTTCGGAATGTGCGACGCCTTTTCCTGCTGTCATCCAGTTCACTGCTCCTTCTTTGATTTCGATTTCTGTGCCGATGGAATCTCTATGCATTATACTTCCTTCAAACAAAAAAGTAAGTGTGGAAAGTCCAATGTGCGGATGCGGCGGAACATCCATATTTTCATAATCCTTGAGCGCAGCTGGTCCCATATGATCTATAAACACAAATGGCCCAACGCTTCTCTTCTGAGAAAACGGCAACAATCTGCCAACCAAAAAATTGCCGATATCAGCTGCTCTTTCCTCGATTATCATCTCGATATTTGACATAATTTCAATTTTAAATAGGATTTAAAATTACTGATTTCCATTGAATCCTAAACATATTATTTGAAGTCGAATCGCACGCAGCCCGACTTGAATGGAGCTCATTTTTTTGTGGCTGGAAAGCAATGGCAAAAATAGCGAGAGTGGAAGGCGGAAATAGCTGCCCAAATCATCAATACTATTAAATGCTATTTTGGCAGAGAAAAGGCTGATTTTTACATTGGTATAGTTTCTGACTAAATGATTACCTTTGACAACTATAATTTTAAAATATATTAATGGAATTAGCATTAAAGATATTTCAGTTTATCCTGAGCATTTCTATCCTTGTAACTTTACACGAAATCGGGCACTTCCTACCAGCGAAATGGTTTAAAACCAAAGTAGACAAATTCTTTTTATTTTTTGACCCGTATTTTTCCATCTTCGCGATGAAGAAAATCAATGGAAAATGGCAATATAAATTCTTTTCAAAAAATCAGCCTACTGAAGAAGAGGTTGAAATCAATGGCAAAAAAATAACACAACCGATCGATGTTTCCAAATTACCGGACAGCGATTGGAGAAAGCACGAAGGTGTAAAATATGGCCTAGGATGGCTGCCAATGGGCGGTTATGTAAAAATCGCCGGAATGGTAGACGAAAGTATGGACACGGCTCAGCTTTCTAAACCTGCTGAATCCTGGGAGTTTCGTGCAAAACCGGCTTGGCAGAGACTCATCATTATGTTGGGTGGTGTAACGGTTAATTTCTTTTTAGCCTGGCTGATCTACTCTTGCCTGTCTTACTTCACAGGAGAAACTTATCACGATAATTCGAAATTCGAGAATGGAATTGCGGTTTCTGACGCTGGTAAAAAAATGGGATTGGAAACAGGAGATAAAATCTTGAAAATAGACGGAAAACCTGCAGAAAGAATGGAAACCTCAACTGTTAATATGCTTTTTGCTGATAACGTAACTGTTCTAAGAGGAGGAAAAGAAGTGACTTTCCCAATCAATGAGGATGGTGTTGCTGAAGTTCTACACGCTAACGAGGCAAAACTTTATTTTATGAATCGTTTCCCTGCTGTGGTCGATACTTTAACTCCAAATATGCCGGCAATAAAAGCTGGACTGCAAAAAGGAGACAAAATTGTTGGCGTAAACGGACAGAAAACAGAATTCTATGACCAAGTTACCGATGCTTTAAAGGCAAATAAAGGTGGAGAAATCAGTTTAGATATTATTAGAAATGATCAACCTATTACAATCAAAGCTAAGGCAAATCAGGAAGGAAAATTAGGATTTGGTCCTAACTTCCAATTGGCTCAAAGTTATCTGAACAAAAGCGAGACCACGAAAAATTATTCTTTCTTACAAGCAATTCCAAGAGGATTCACCAGAACTATTGATGTGTTGGCAATGCAGATTAAGCAGTTTAAAATTATTTTCAATACCAAAACGCAAGGTTATAAAAAGGTTGGAGGTCCTATCGCCATCGTGAATAATATGCACGTTGAAAAAAGCAAGGATGGAAACTTTTCTATCGATTGGGAGTTTTTCTGGGGCTTTACAGCAATGTTCTCTGTTTGGTTGGCATTCCTTAATTTAATTCCAATTCCAGGACTAGACGGTGGTCACGTCTTGTTTACATTGTGGGAAATCATCACAAGAAAACCAGTTCCACAGAAAATTTTGGAAAATGCGCAAATGGTAGGTGTAATTTTCTTATTAGGCCTTATGGCGTTAATATTTGGAAATGACATAGTTAAGGTCGTAGCGCAATTTTTCAGTCAAAAAAATTAAAAAAAGTTCTCCAAAAATTTTTGGAAGTATAAAAAAAGTTTCTATATTTGCACACGCTTAAAGCAAATGGAAACATTCCTCTTTAGCTCAGTTGGTTAGAGCATCTGACTGTTAATCAGAGGGTCGCTGGTTCGAGCCCAGCAAGAGGAGCAAAACCACTAGATTAGTCTAGTGGTTTTTTGTTTTTATGGGATTACAGCTTGAGTTTACCTTAATTCTATGGTATTTCTAAATTTCTTCTAATTTTCCATATTTCCCACCATTCTGAGAAATTGAGGTTCCCTTTTAGGTTACCCATTTTATTTTTCAGGTTACCCATTCAAACCCCTATTATTAAAATGAAACTATCAATTCTATTCCTTTTGAGAAGGAACAAGATTAACAGTAGAGGTCTCTGTCCTATAGAATGTAGAATAACATTAGATAAACAAAGAAAACCCTTCTCTACAGGAATCTTCATCAACCCCAAGAATTGGGATAGTAATAAACAGCTTACTAAACCTCCCAATGATGAGAACACATATAACAACAACCAACTAAGCCTGATTAAGAATAAGATTAATCAGGCTTTTTTATTGCTTCAAGTCAAGGAAGAGCCTTTTGATGTAAATGATATTTACAACCAATATGCAGGCAAAACTTTAGCTAAGGAATACAAACTAATAGAATACTATCAAATCTATCTTGACAGGCTTAAAAAACTTGTTGGAATTGAAATTAAGCAACAAACTTGGGATAAGTTCAGCTACATCAAAGAAGATGTTTCAGAATTCATAAAACACCATTATAAGAAATCTGATGTCAAGTTAAAGGAGTTGGATTTTAATTTTATTTCTGAGTTTGAATATTATTGTAAAACAAAACTGAAACATAAGCAAATTACCATTAATAAATCCTTACAGAGACTAAAAAAGGTAATTAAGCAATCTGTAATAAATGGGTATTTAGATAAAAATCCTTTTGAAGAACATAGTCCCAAGAAAGTGTACAGTAATATTATATTCCTTACCCAAGAGGAATTGGATAAACTGGAAAATCACATATTTCAATCTGACTCTTTAAACAGAGTAAAGGATTGTTATGTATTCTGTTGTTACACAGGCTTAGCTTACAGGGAAATGTTTGAACTAAGGAAAGAAGATTTGATAAGTAAACCAGATGGTACAACTTGGATATATCAAAAGAGAGAAAAGACAGAAAGGAATTTCTCAGTACCTCTTATTTTACCAAAAGCTTTAAAAGTCATTAGTAAGTACACTTCTGACACTCCTTTTGTTCTACCAAGAATAAGCAACCAATCTTTCAACAGACTACTTAAGGAAATAGCTTCTACTCTGGAAATCTCAAAGAATCTTACTCATCACACAGCAAGGAAAACCTTTGCATCTACAGTACTTCTTAATAATGATATTCCCATAGAAATTGTCTCAAAACTATTGGGTCACTCTAAGATATCTACAACACAGGAATATTATGCTGAATTAATGCCTGAAAAACTAAGTAATCATCTAAAAAATCTAAAGAAAAAGCTTGAGTGAACATATATGGCAATTTTTTATTAACAGTGTTATAGTAGCTTTATAGCACTGTTAATTTTTACCCTATGTCAGAACCTTTAGTTAATGAGCATTTCAATGATTTTCCAATTGACTATTTTAAAATTAAACCAGAAGATTTTGCTAAAATACAAGGAGGAATAAATGGAGAAGTGTCCTATAATTTATATCAAAATCAACTTTCCAATATTATAGAAAGTACTATATCACCAAATGATGAGGGAAGGATATATGATGAACTAAGAGAGGTAATTAATCTTCAAGTAAAAGACACAACAGTAATTAATGCATCAGTAGGACAAGGAAAGACATATTCTATTTTAAAGGTTGTAGAAGAATACTTTAGTGGTACTAATGACACATATATTTTTATTGCTGTACCATTTGTAAGCTTGGTTCAACAATATTTTAATCAGTTAGTAGACTTAGGAATTGATGAGGAAAATATCTATAGATATGAATGGCTAGATCCTAACCATGAAAAATCAACTTTGGAAGCCCAAAAAAAATGTAGAATTCATATAATAACTGTAAATTGTTTACTAGGAAATGCTGGAGAAAATTCAGCTATTAATTCTTCAATCAAAAGAAAGTATTTAAAAGAGTTTTCTGATTCTTTAAAAGGCAAGACTTATACATATAATAATGAGCCTATTTCCATAGAAGACATTGGCTTATTAGATGTTTTAGAGTTATCAAATGTCAAAATGGCTGTTAACTCATCAAACAAAAAGAAAGCTATTTTTATTTATGATGAAATACATGATGCTATTAATAATTTCAAGAAAAATAATGTCTTTAATCTTTATCATTGGATAGATGTTATTGAGAAAAATATAGTAATAAGTGCAACTTATAATGATGCTTCCATTGTAGTTCTAAAATATTTATCTTCTTTAACTGATAATAAAATACATATCATCACATCTGAAAGAAAAATTATTAGAGAGAAACAAAGCAAGTTATTTCTTCACTACAACTCCAATAGATACTATAAAAATAAAGATACAATTCTTTGTAATGTAATTAAAGATTCTATAGATAGAGAACTAAATATTGATATTCTATGTTATTCAAAAAAACTTGCTGAAGAAATTTATAAGGCTAATGATGGAGCTGGAAGTATAATGAAAAATGCTTATAATGAAAATATAAAGTTATGTGCTTCAGAATTAATCTCAAATCAAAGAGCATTAAGAAATGTAACACCTGCATCTAGATATGACTCTACCAAATGTAATATAGGAACCAATTTTAAAACTGGTGTAAATATTGAAAAAGATAATCATTCATTCATAATTATTCTGCCACCTGATTCTTCAAAATTACCTTTTGAAAATCTATTTGGAATATTTTCTAGTGGAGTTAATGACATTATTCAAGCTTTTGCAAGACAAAGGAAAAGAGGAGAAATACATATAATTTTACCTCCTCCTGAAAGAATGGATTTTAATTCACTTCCAGAAATGAATGAAGTTCAAAATGAAAAATTCATAGAATCCTATAGCTCCATATGTAAACCATCCCCAACTTTCTTAGAAACAGCTATTAATGCATTGTCAGTAAATAGAAGTAGATTCAATGATGAAAGAGTTGTATATAAGCAACTTAATATGCAAATAGATATTGTGAAAAACAAATTTGAAGAGTTTATAAATAGTATTTTATTGCCAATTCTACATCACTCCAATTTAGATGATTATAAAAGATTTTTGGAAACCCCTGAATTAGATGATTTTAGAATACAGAAAGGGGCTAAAGTAATTAATAAGGATAAGTTTCTTTGTGCAGACTTATCATCTTTTATTACTTATTCAGCATTTACAAATCAATTTATAAATTGTAGATTAGAAAATTACTATACTTCATTTTCAAGATTTACTTCTGATGGATTAGAAGATGAGCTACAAGATAGATTAGAAGAAATTTATGAAACATTTTTAACATCAAACAATTATGATCTCAATGAAGCATATAAAAATTTATTAGATTATATATTTGATGGAAACATTGTTTATTTAGATGATAATCAAGTCAATAAAGGAAATTATACAATAAGGCAGGCTATTTTGAAATTTATTTTAAATACTGAAAATTCAGATTTCTTCAATCCAACATTACCATATCTTGAGAACATAGGCACTAAATTTAATCACATTAATTACTTAATGCACATTCTTGCATTTATAAGTAATGACAGAAGAAATAATATTTCAAATACAGAATACTCTTTTGGTATTACTAATTTATATAATTTAAGAGAAAGATTAAAAAATAGCCTTGTTGAAAATAATAGAAACTTATACCTACTGCCATATAGTGAAAATGATATATTTCAAGGTCTAGACATAAATGAAATCATTGGAAGTTTATTGGCTGAATTTCCTTTATTGAGAGAAACTTCATTCAATTCATTAGTTGATAAAACTATAGAACAGCAAAAAGAATCCATATATAATTATCTCAGTAAAACACTTGGAAACTTTGGCAATTCAAGGAGATTAAACTTTTGTCAAATTAATTTGAAAAAACTTCAAAGTAATTTATTGAACATACCATTTGCAGGATAAATGATGTAATCATATTTTTCTATTTATATATAGGAGAAAAAAAAATCATTACATGAAAGAAAACACTCAAAATTAATCTGAGTGTTTTTTTATGTCCAAAATTTAAAAAACCAAAAATTATAAAATTATGCAATTAAGACAATCAGAAAGAAAACAAGCCAAGATTAAAATGGCTTTACAAGGAAGTGCTGGTTCTGGGAAGACATATTCTTCTCTAGTACTAGCTAAAGGATTAATTAATGGAGACTTCTCTAAAGTAGCTATTATTGACACAGAAAATGGTAGTGCAGATTTGTATGCACACCTTGGAGATTATAATGTAATATCTCTAAAACCTCCATTTACACCCCAGCAATATGTTGATGCTATTGACATTTGTGAGAAAGCAGGAATGGAAGTAATTATTCTGGATAGTATTTCCCATTGTTGGGATTATTTATTAGACTACCATAGTTCATTAGCAGGAAATAGCTTTACAAATTGGGCTAAAATCAAACCTTTGGAGAAACTATTTATGGATAAGATTCTCCAATGTAATACACATATCATTGCTACAATGAGGACTAAACAAGATTATGTTTTAAATCAGAAGGATGGTAAGTTTATTCCAGAAAAAGTAGGCTTAAAATCTGTTCAAAGAGATGGGTTGGATTATGAGTTCACTCTGGTATTTGATGTAGATATAAAACACTTTGTTGTATCCAGTAAAGATAGGACTGGCTTATTTATGGGAAAACCTGAGTTTATTATTTCTGAGGAGACAGGTAAGATTATTCTTAATTGGTGTAGTCAAGGTAGAACTAACTATGTTCAAAACACTACTCCAAGTATAGTAATAAACTTATCTGAGAAAGAAGTTTATGAACATATACTAATGTGTAATTCTATAGCTGAACTCTTAGATCTATATAAATCATATCCTCAGTATCATAGTAGCTTAAAGCCTGACTTTGAAGCTAGAAAGACAAATCTAATGAATATTAATAATCCAAATAACTTTAGCAAAAATGGACAAACAAAATTTCAATAATTCTACTGCTACAGTAGACAGTAATACTTCATTAAATTATAAGCATCTAGTTTTAGAGAATGTTAATAGAAAGAATCCCATTAGTGACATATTCATTAGTGATGGAGATTTTGAGGATGCAAAGATATTCTATCCTTCCAAAATGAATGAAAATCAGAATAATCAAGTAGATATTTCAGAGCCTGAAACTAAAAATATAGTTCAGGCTTTTTATTTGGATAATAATTTAGATTCCCAAGTACCTATTGAACATATACCTAATGATATAGATTATGTACCAAGTCCCTTTATTATTGCCAACACAATAGAAGTACCCTTAAATCATCTTAAAAATGATTGTATCATTCCTGTATTTAGTAAGGATAATGAGAAAACTATATCACATCAGGAATTTATAGATGTAGTTCTTAGTGCTATTCAAAGTGCATTTCCTTACCAAAGTATTTCTGTACCTGAGATAAGAGTTTCTCATCAGATCAAGGGCAGAACTCCTGATGCAATACATCTAAATGTAAAGGAACTATTGGAACATCAAAAAACTATTTATTATGAAAGAATGGCTTTTATTATCAAAATTCCCAGTATTACTGATGTAGTAAATGGTAATAAGCTATCTCTTACAGTAGGTGGGGTAAGAAGTTATAACTTAGAGAATCTCTACAACAAGAAATCATTTGAAAAGTTCAAATTTTTCATTGGATTTCAAAACAAAGTGTGTTGCAATCTCTGTATTTCTACAGATGGATATCTAGAAGAGATGAGAGTTACTGGTACACAAGAACTATATTCTAAAGCTCTGAAAACAATGCAAAATTACAATGCAGAGAATCATCTTATGGAGATGAAAGAACTTACATATGATTATTTATCTGAGCATCAATTTGCACAGCTCATTGGTAGAAGTAGATTATATCAACATCTACCAAAGATTGAAAAACAAAGTATTCCTGCTCTGAATTTTAATGATAGCCACATTAGTACAATGGCTAAAGATTATTATGAAGATAAGAATTTCTGTAGAATAGAAGATGGTAGCATTAACTTATGGAATGTGCATAATCTATTCACACAAGCTAATAAATCTTCTTACATAGATACTTTCCTTGATAGGAATTTGAATGCCTTTGAATTTTCAAAAGGACTTCAAAAAAACTCTTAATGGTAATTCTAATTACCATTGGTTTTTGAGTTAATATAAGACCATGCTGTAAAAAAACAGCATGGTTTACTATATTTGTTTAAATATCTATTCCATGACTTCAAAAATCTTAAAAGAATTATATAAAAGTCAAAATCCTCTACACTTTTTAATGGGATTGAAGAATTTTAGCTTTGATGAAGCATACAAGAAAATAAACCAATGCTACCTACATCCTTTCACAAGGAGTTTACTTAATCAAAATAATACCCTTCCTAGTACTTATACTGATATTAGGAATATTACCAACCATTATTTTACAGGTAATATTGAAGGTGAACTTGCCTGGTTACTAAAAAGTATAGTTATCCATAAAGATAAGCTTAATGATTTTTTTAATTATGAGCAAGATTTTCAAGAAAATATTCTATTCAATAACTATGATAAAGCTTTAGATATTGTTGAGCAGGTTAATGATAAAATATGTTATTCATATTGGGGTATGGAAAATACATTTTCTCTTAAAGATAGAAAAAATGGTAATAATGATAATTGGAGTTTTTTAAAAGAAATTAATACCAATGTAACTGAAAATTTGTCCTTAATTTTTTCTGAATTTTTTAGTAAAAAAGCTGAGAAGGAAGTTTCGACATTACAATACAAAAGAGAACTTGAAAATATTATTAATGGTTTAGATAGTCAAAATACTGAAATATTTGTTTTTAGATTGGGTAGTATTTTTTACAATCATTACAACCATCTAGATGCTTTAGTTTTTATTGAAAATTATTCCTCAATTATTGACAGATATCTTTCTTTAATTGAAATACTGAATATTTTAGCAAATAATGAGGAAAACAAAAATATAGTTATAAAAATATTACTTGAATTAAAAAACCAAGGTTTTAATGATTACAAAATTGATAGATTATTAGAATTAACTAAATTTAAAAAAGAACTTAGAGACTTTAATATTGATATTTTAAACTTATTTGACAAATATTCAAAGGGAGAATATCAGGAAGCATTAGAAGAGTGTAAAGATTTAATTGGACAAAGCCCACAGTGTATTGAATTATTTGAAATCTATATTAAATGCCTATTAGAGCAAAATTTACAATTTATAGAAACAAATACTAGCAAAAATATTGATGAAATTTTAAAGTCATTATATACCCTACATTCAAAAGATGACAATTTTTTTGAAGCTGAAGAAAACTTATTTAAATTTTATTTAAATTTCCCTAAGTGTGATTTTAGCAAGCAATTAATATCCCTAGTTCTCAATATATCTGGCTCAAATTTGAATAATAATGTACATAAAAATTTATACTTTACCCATTCAAAATATTGTAATCCAAAGATACTAAGTAGTAATCCATTAGATTTATATTTTAATGCTCAGCTTTTTGATAATCACTTATCTTTAAGAATTAATTATCTAATTGGAAATGGAAATATTGATGCTTTAGATTTAATTGCTGACATCCCTCATTTTAAAAAAAATATTTATAAAAGTAGAATTGGCTATAATTTTAAGGAGAAATTTAACCAAGATATTCTAGAAAATTTAATTAACTACAAAAATTTATCTCTACATCTTTTTGAAGAAATATTAATTTACTATTTTAAATACTGTATTGATGGTGATAAAATTGGTAAGTTACTTGAGATTTTGGTTGATGCATATTTTAGAAATAAATTCTTGCTAAGAAGATTAAAAACTAATGACCTAATATCACAAATAATTGAAAAAGATTATTATTATGACCAATGTAATATTAATTTACCAATTTTTTTCTACATAACAAACTCTGAAAGCTATTTTCTCTTTGCATCATTAGATACATATTTATCATCCAGTGAGATACTAAAACCATCTCATATTACTTTAGTGAAAGATGACTCTGAGGAATCAAAAAAAATATATTTGCTTGAAAAAATCTGTAATCTAGAAGTTTTAAATAAATTTTATTCTTTGTTTGAGAATGATGAAGAAATTTTAGATGAAAGAATTAATATTTTAAGAAATCTTATACCAATAAATGATGATAGTTCAGATAAATACTTTGAAGAGATTGCTGTTATTTCTAGAAAAAAAAGAATTGATAGCACTATACAAAATTATAATGATGGAAAAATCAGTTTAAATTTTGATGGTATTAGAGAAGAAAATATTTCCAGTCTAGAAACTAGTTTTAATAGATTTATTAAACTTAGAGATTACACAGAAAAAAATGACTTGAAAGTAATTGAAACTGATGTACTAATAAAAAGATATTTGGATGAATTTTTAAATAGAGATGATAGATTTCAAGATGCTTCTTTTGTAGCATTCAAATCAATTTTTTTAGAAATTGTTGATTTATTTCTCTTTAGTAAAGAACATGGATTGGATGGAGATTTAAGTACTAGAATTAGACATGGAATTTTAGAAAATAAGTTAAGATTTGTTTTTTCTAATAATGATTTAATTTCTACAAAAAACAATGATGTGTATGGTGATGTAGAATACTGGAGAAGACTTTGTAATGAATTGGATTATATAGATGAGATTTCTAATGAAATACAAGTTGTTATTCAAAATTTTTCACAACAAGTTGACAGTTTAATATCTTCACTCAAAAATGACTATATCCAGATAAAATCTTCTAAGCATCCTAATAAAGAAAAAGCATTTTTTAATTACATTTTTACTGAAGAATATTTATGGATTCTTTATAAAGATGTTAATGATAACATATTTAAATATGTTGATTTTCAAAATTATTGTTTTGACATATTGAAAGTATATACAGAAAACATATTAATGCAGATTTCTAAATTAATACAGCAAGACATCAAAGAACAATTTTTGTTTTTCTTAGATGATTTTGAAATTAAAATTGATTTAATAGATAAGATAGGAGGTGATGTTTTATCTGAATTAAAACAAAAAATAAAGTTTGCAAAAACTCAAGTAGAATATGAACTTATGGAAATATCTAAATGGTTCAAATTAACTACCTTTTTTGATGTTGAAACCCTAGATATTGAAACAATTGTTTTAACTTCACTAGAAATTATTAATAATAATAATGATTTTAAAATTGATCCAACAACAAATTTACCCTCTAATAATTATTTAGTTGAAAATGGCTATTCTTACATTGAAATTTTTAAAATTCTTTTTGAGAATGCAATAAAACATTCTAAGGTAGATATATCAAATTTAGATTTAGTAATTAATGTTGCAGAGCCATTAATAATAGGAAATGAACAAAAAGATTTATCATTAGTTTTAAAAATTTCTATTTCAAATAATATAAGTGATGAAGTTACAGAGAATTGTGATATGACAAATATTTTTGAAAATTGGGATTCTCCTCTTAATAATGTAAATATTGAGGGGGGAAGTGGATATCAAAAAATAAATAGATTATTAAAATATAATATAAAAGCTCTTGATAGTAATGTCAAATTTAATGTGTCAAAAAATAAATTCTTTGTAGAATTCACAATTTATCTAATCTATAAGCCAATCTAATATGAAAACTAAGGTATTACTCATTGAGGATAATAAGACAAAAGCAAATGATGTAAAAACATATCTCAATGAAAATTTTCCTGATTTTGAAATAACAGTTAGAGAATCTCTTACCTCTGGTCTGAGAGATTTATTTTCCTATGAATATAAATTCCTTCTTTTGGATATGAGCTTACCAACAAGGGAAGGAGCAATGAATAATACAGTTAATAATTTTGAACAACTTGGAGGGCATAGGGTATTAAGTGAAATGAAAAGAAAAAATAAAAAAATTCCAACAATATTAATAACCATGTTTTCTGAATTTGGTGTAGGTGAATCTTTTTTAGATATTAATAATCTCAACATTCTATTGAAAAAAGATTTTAATGATTTTTACAAAGGATCTGTATTCTATTCCTCTCAAAATGATGATTGGAAAAATAACTTAAATAATATCCTTAATAATATTGTATGAAAGTTCTAATTGTTGATGACAGCTTTATTAAGATAGACATTTTATCTGATTATATAAATAAACATTCACCTGGGTCATATATTGATACTGCAGAAAGTATCTCAAATGCTATCCAAATTATTAAAGACAAATCATTAATTTATAATCTAATAATCATTGATCAATATCTTCCTATTAGAAATGGAAAAGATCCTATATCTGATGGGGGACAAAAATTACTTTTTGAGTTATATAGAAAATTGAAAAATAAAATTCCAAATTACATTATTGGCTTTTCACAGTATGATAATCCAAATGTAGAATTTTCAAAAATATGGAAAGTAATAAAATTTGAGACACATTCAAATGATTGGCAATTGTCCTTATCAGAAATGCTTAATCATATTAAGAATAATAATTTTAATAATGATACTGAACTTATAAAACCAACTATTTTTGTTGAAGGATTAACAGATAAATTTTATTTTGAACAAACTATTTTTAATTACTTTCCTCACCTTATAGATAAAATTTCAATCAAATCTCAATCAAGTGCTGGATCAAATTGGGTAATTAATCAGATAGTTGCTTGGTCTCACAGCATGTATAAAGATGAGGATGGAAATTTTATTAAATGTGTAGGTATATTAGATAATGATATTGCAGGTAGAAAATCAAAAAAGGAATTAGATTCTAAATCATTTTCTTCTAGTCATCTTAAAACATTCAAATGTCTCACATTAAGCCCTAAACTTAACCCATTAATTTTAGATTATTATAAAAAAGGTTGTAAAATAGAAATGGATAGTGAATCATTATTTGATATAAATATTTGGACTGAGGCAAAAAATAGAGACATTTTAGAAATTAGAAATCCTATTTTCAGTGAAAACCCTATAGATTGGCAACCATTTAGTGAAACTAGTAAAGATTTTATTTTAAGGCAAGGTATAATAGAAGAAAATTTACTTTACACAAATAAAATAAAATCATTAAAAAAAGATGATTTTCTAAAAATTGTAAAAAAAGATGCTTCTAAAATGAAAAATAATCTAGTTAATTTTGAGACTCTTTTAAAAGATGTTATAAAAGAATTGGAAATAAAATAAGATCATTTAAATTTTAATAATCTTAATATGTAATGGCAATAATATAATATTCAATAGTTATTTAAGCTGAGCATTTAAATATAGCTAGTAAACAGCTATATCATTTTCATTCATACATTCTAAAAAATTTTTTTTAAAAATTTTTCTATGTCTGTTGATGGTGTTCAAATGCAGAGGTATATTAACCCAATCCACCCCTTTCTCTAAAAAGAAAACTCCCCCACCCCACAAATTAATGAACTTTGGATTTCAAGGCAGAAATAAATATAATTTCTACTGCAGTACCTCATCTCACTAACTTGTAATATCTCATACTGTACCCCTTCCTTATTATTCTTACCTAACCTCACACCCAATCTCCTTTTCATCTCTTACCTATTTTGAGTATTAACTCAAAACAATTTTATTATGAAAAAACATTTCACAGGATTTTTGGCAAAAGTAGAGATGCTAAAATCTGAAAAAGCAACATCTGACAAGAATGGTTTAATGCCTGTAATCCTAATTGGTATTGCAGGAGAAATACCTAACAGAACTGTAATAAGTGGTACTTATGCCTCTAATATGAATTTAGAAGTTGGCAATGTATATTTATTTCAAGGTGAAGAATTAGAGGAAGATCCTATGTTTGGTAGACAATTTAGTTTTAGAACCATTTCTAAAGAATTGTCAGCAATTGAAACCTTACAAGCTTCCAGTTATGTAGGTAAACTAAGAATTATAGATGTAGATTCAAATTATTTTACAGAAGAAATCCCTGAAGGACATCTGCAACTTGGATAAATTCTAATATAAAAACCACCTCTTCTTTAGGTGCAGGTGGTTTTTTGTCACAAATTTTTTAATATTATTATATAGTAGAAGGATAGTACTCTTTCAAATTTAGTCATAGGAGTAGTGTATAGAAGAGTAAACGGATTGGAGTTTTGGGGTTTTATTCAAATACTCAAAAATCTGAAGATATTATACTATATAGCCTTTTATAATTCTTTGATCTGAATATCAAGAAATTCTTTTGGATGAACTTCTAGAGCCAAAGCTATTCTGAATAATGTATAAACAGTAGGATTAGTTCTACCTTTTTCTATTCTGGAAATATTTGTTACATCAATATTTCCATCCATTCTACCAACCAAATCAAGCTGAGAAAAACCTTTCTCCTGTCTAATCTCTTTAATCTTATTACCAATTGACTTTAAAATTTTTTCTTTTTCCAACTTGACATTTTTGGCAAGTAAAGAAAAGATTATTATGTTTGCAATGTCATATATGACATTTTTGTTTTGTTCTAAAAATTAACATTTAAAATAACTAAAATGAAAAAGATTTATTTATTTCTATTACTGTTTATAACAACTTCTATTATCTCTTGTAAGAGTGATGATGAGATAAATACTAGTAACCAAAATTATTTTGTCAAATTTAAAATAAATGATATTCAAAAGGAAGATCACTATAATTCTGAAATTAAGGATTTTGGGGAGAGTAGTATTTTTGAAGAATATCCTTCAGGCAGTTATACTTTCCAATTACTTGACATTATTTCTGTGCAGTTTAAAAAAGATGGATTCAAAGCACAAGATTATTCATCAAATTCATTTAATGTAAACCCAAATACTTCTATGAACCTTAAATGGTTCAAGTATATTGATCCTCAAACAGGACTTAAATTTGAGTCTACATCAAATATTTCTGGTAGTAATATGACATTTAAAATTGTAGAGGTAAAAAATAATGAAGTGAGAGGAACATTCACTGGAAAATTTTACACATCAACAAATGGAAACTCAACTGGAAATCTAAAAACTTTCAGTATCACTAATGGAGAATTTTATGTACCTATTAGGCAATAGTATTAATTTCAAATTTATTTAGCCACTCCTAGTAGAGTGGTTTTTTTAGTAAAAAATAATTATGAAAATCAATCTTCCATTTGCTATAAGTACTGATTATGAAATTTGGGAATATCAATTAGAAATTAAGGAAGATAAATTAAAAAATTATGATAGTTACAATTACTTAGGAGAAATATATTTCTACAATACACAGACAAATAATATTGAATTAATTTTTAATTATGATATTCTAGAATTAGTTATACTGACTTATAAAAAATTGAAAAAAGAAGATTTAGAAATCTTCAAAGATTTAATTATTTCTAAGTTAGGAGAAAGCAAGCCACTAGCATATAAAAGTTCTACAATAGAAATATATACATTAGATGGAGAGTTGGAGTTATGGTTTATCCATAACCCATCAGATTATACATTAGAAATTGGATATGGAAATAGTAAGATTTTAAAAGAATTATATCTTTAGAATATCACTCTATTATGTTAGTAGTTTTATTAAAAAGGCATAGTTTTAGGCATAACTACAGAAATAAACATATATAAAATAAATATTATCAACAATTTATGAGAATGTGGAAAGCCCAGCAAGAGGAGCAAAACCACTAGATTAGTCTAGTGGTTTTTTGTTTTTATGTACCTTTTCTTTTCTTTAAAATTCTAATATTTATTCTATCTCTTTAGATTTCGGTTGCTTGATCCAAACAAAAAGAGCACAGAATAAAATAAACACAACGATTAAAAGCCCCGAATTGACCAATACTTGATTTAATCCGAATTTTGATACATCTACAAACGGATAAGGATAAAAACCTGAATAATGTCCACGAATGAGAATGTAAAACAAATACAACAAAGGAAATATCAGCCACTTCGGAATTTGGTTATAATTAAGTTTATTATCCTCATAGAAAAACCAATAAATAATCGCCAATGCTGGAATGATAGTATGTAATAGTTCATCAACAATCATTTGAAGTCCAGTCGGGCTCCAGGTGTGTCTCAAAAGAATTTGATAAACCAAACCTACAATTGTGATGTAAACAGTAATAGGCGTCAAAATCCTTATTGTCTCCTTTTTGAACGCCTGAACAGAAAATGAAATCGCTAAAATCATATTAGTCAAAATCGTGAAGTAACTGAAAAACCGAATGACAGATTCAAGCCTGGAAATAGCCCTTGTTTCCATCATCAGATAAAACTGCAGTATAATTGCTATCCATCCTAAAATTGCGAGAAATAAAGCCAGTTTCTGTTTCATAATTCGATTAATTTATAACGACATCACAACTATAAAGATTAAAACCGCTAATCCAACCAATATTGTCATAATCAAATGACTGAAAATTGACCTAACAATAATATTTAACGGTTTCATTGGTTTGAAAAACTGAAGATTCGTCCAAAAGTGCAACCCCACATCAATCAAATAAACAATCAGCATCACAGTTCCAATATTGAGAGAATGTTTGATCAGGAAAATAAACGGTAAAAAGACAATCTGCACAATCAGCCTCTGCCCAGCTTTGTAAGTATTCAGAACAAGATATTCTACAAAATTGTAACCTTTGTTATGAAAGCAAATCCAGGTTCCCATTGTATATAAAGGAATAGTAGCCAAAGTTACCCAACTGAAATGCGACAGAAACCATTCATCCAAATTTAAAGATTTTCCTGAACCAATTCCGGATTTCAAAGACTCTTCTGATGCTGAGAATAAGTTGATGTGAAGCCAATGACAAAGCAAAATATAAAACCCTGTCAATATCAGAACAAACGAAAATGGCGTGACGTAATCCACTCTTTTTCCTTCAAGATAATCTCTGATAGCGTGTCCCGGTCTTAGAAATAATTGTTTGATTGTATAAAACAAACCAGCATTGATATGAAAAAGACTGTGCGTTAGTTGATGTCTCAGATATTGGAAATTGAGTCTTTTGGTTTCCGCAGTTTGTCCGCAGTGGTTACAGAATTTCCCTTCAAAACGATGACCACAGTTCTTACAAATTTTCATAATCGATTAGTTTATTTTTTATTTTTCTCCTCAATCCACCGACTCATATATTTTGTCGAATTCAATTGATGATGTTGCAGGATTTTTCCGAGATAATTTTCTGTCCGATGATTTTCCAGATGATTCTCAATTTTAGAAATTTTTTTCCAAAACTGATTGGCGTATAATTTCTTATCAAAAACTTCATTCAAAATCTGATAAGCATTGTTATTCGCTTGATCCCAAACTAATTCATTCTGATATAATTCTACAGCCCTTTCTACAAAATTTTCATCAGAATCCTCGATAAAACCATTCCAAGGCAAATCTTGATGCATTGCTTCTGCACCAATTGATGACGTTACATTGGGCAATCCAAACTGCATACTTTCCAAAAGTTTTCCTTTTAAACCTGCACCAAAAGGAATTGGAGCCAGCAAAACTCTGTATTGATTAAAAAGTGATTCAACATCGTCTGCTCTTCCTTTTACCAAAAATCCTTCTTTCTCATTGTGCAACTGGAAAACTTTTTCTCCAGCATAAGCACCATAAATATGAAGTTCTGCTTCCGGAAGTTGTTTTCGGATTGATTTCCAAAAAGATTTCAATTTCAAAACGGTTTGCCAATTAGGTTCGTGCAGGAAATTTCCGATGCTTACAAAATGTTGCCTTTTTTGAAAAGAAGTCTTATTTTTCTCAATCTTTTCAGTTAAAAACGGAATATAAAACAGAATATTCGGATTGATTTTAAATTTCTCCGTCAACAACTGAAACTCAAATTCCGAAATAATCAAAGACAAATCACAACGCAAAATCGAAGCTATTTCTCTCTTGAAAATATCATTGACCAAATCTTCATTATTAACTTCCCTTTTCTCAACAAAAGCTTTTCGCCTTGCTTCTCTAAGGAAATGTAAATCTTCTGTGTCAATAATCTTCAAAGCTTTTGGACAATTTTCAGAAACCCGCCAACCAAATTGCTCTTCTGTTACATAGCGGTCAAAAAGCACAATATCAGGATTGAGTTTTTTTATTTTTTCATTAAAACTTTCGTTGTTGATTTCAATTTTTTCGATTTCAATTTTTTCTGAGAATTCGATATTGTTGGAAGCTGTCAAAAAAGTGATTTTGTGATTCGCTTCCGAGAACAATTGGATGAGCTGCATCATTCTGTGACCTGCTGCTGTAGAAGCAGGCTCTGGAATGACGAGACCAATAATGACAAGATGTTTCACAATAACAAAAATAGAGATTCTTAATTGAATATTTTGGGCAGCTATTTCCGCCTTCCGCTCCCAATCTTTTTTGCAGAAAATTTTCACAAGCAATAAAACTTTTGTACAAGCAAAAAAGGATTTCCGCTCAAGTCGGGCTGCAAGTTTCAACATAAAACAAAGTAGATTATAACCACAAAGTTTGTCATTCTGTAGGAATATAGACTGTTGAGATTCCTACGGAATTACAAATTTGATTTTATAATTTAAGGCAAAAATCAGTTTCAATATCATCCCAATTCAAAAAAATAAATGCTAATTTTGATGTATGCGAATAGAAAACGAAATCAAGTTAGGGTTCAAAGATGTGATGTTTCGTCCGAAGCGTTCCACACTCAAATCCCGTTCAGAAGTGACTATAGAAAGAGAATTCACTTTTCTACATACTCAGAAAAAATGGAGCGGCGTTCCGTTGATTGCGGCCAATATGGACACAGTCGGAACTTTCGAAATGGCAGAAGCGCTTTACAAAGACAAAATCATTACAGCCATTCATAAGCATTATTCTGTACAGGAATGGTCTGATTTTTTGAAAGATAAAAATGATGACTTCTACCAATATATTGCACTGAGTACAGGAACAGGAAAAGCCGACGAAGAGAAAATTAAAACGATTCTGGATACTAATCCGAAAATCCAATTTCTTTGCATTGATGTGGCGAATGGTTACTCCGAACATTTTGTCCAATTTGTAAAAAAAGCTCGAGAAAATTTCCCTGACAAGATTATCATTGCTGGAAATGTCGTAACTGGCGAAATGGTGGAAGAACTGATTTTAGCGGGAGCTGACATTATCAAAGTTGGAATTGGACCAGGTTCGGTTTGTACGACTCGTGTGAAAACCGGGGTTGGCTATCCTCAACTTTCAGCAATTATCGAATGTGCTGATGCAGCTCACGGTTTGGGCGGTCAAATCATCGGTGACGGTGGTTGCAAAGTTCCTGGAGATGTGGCGAAAGCTTTTGGTGGCGGTTCAGATTTCGTAATGTTGGGCGGAATGTTTGCTGGACACGACGAAAGTGGTGGTGAACTCATCACAGAAAATGGAAAAACTTTCCGATTATTCTACGGAATGAGCTCTCAGACTGCAATGGATAAGCATTCCGGAGGTGTTGCAGAATATCGTGCTTCCGAAGGAAAAACCGTGAAAGTTCCTTATAAAGGTCCAGTTTCAGAAACAGTAAAAGATATTTTGGGAGGCGTTCGTTCGACTTGTACTTATGTCGGCGCATCTAAGTTGAAAGAATTGTCTAAAAGAACAACTTTCATCCGAGTTCAAGAGCAAGAAAATCAGTTTTTTAACGGATAACATTTGAAGAATATCTTTCACATAACCAATGGCGACTATCTTGCTGAAGATTTGAAGAAAACTTCAATCGAAGGAAAGATAATTGTTTGTCGTGAGGCTTTGATTTCTGGAAATTTGAAAGCTGAATCTTTAGAAGAATTTTGGGAAATAAGAGCAAAATCTATTTCTGAAGATTATAATGTTTCCAAGGAAAGTTATTATGAAAAATCAGTTTCGGAATTTGAAAAAGTTCTGAATATTCAAAGTCCTGAAAGTTCTGAAGTTAATCTTTGGTTTGAAGATGATTTGTTTTGTCAGGTTAATTTGTGGTTTTGTGTTTCTTTACTTTCAAGTATTAAAGATTTAAAAATCTATAGAATTTTTCCGAAAACAACTGTAGAAAATCATTGGAAAGGTTTCGCAGATTCAGACAATTCTGTTTTAGAAGAATCATTGAAATCAAGAGTTTTATTTAATAAAAATGATATCAAATTAACTCTCAATCTTTGGAAAGCTTATCAAAATAATGATATCGATTATTTGAAACAATTATCTGAAAACCAATCCGATTGCTTTCAATTTTTAAAAGAAGTTATCGAAGCTTACATTAATATAAATCCAGAAGATTTTATTAAAAATCAAATTGAAAACGGATTGACCGATTTTGATTCGGTCTTTAAAAAATTTCAAGAAGAATTAGGAATGTTTGGTTTCGGAGATTTGCAGGTCACGAAGATTTATGATAAAGTTTTAAATAATTAAACTATGATTCGACAGCTCTTTATTATTTTATTCAATCTCTTTTTTCTAACAATAAATGCTCAGGACAAAATGCGACCTTTAGAAGAATTAATAGACAAAACAGATTCTGGTTGGCCAATCGTTGAAGAAATGGTCACATCTGCAAAGAATAAAGTTGAGATTCTCTCGGTAAATTCTGACAAAGCCAATGATGCACTTTATAAAACTCAAGTTACCACACGTTCGCCAATGGGCGCAATTGTTTATCATACAGGTGGCATTTTAGTAGATAATGGCTGGATTAGAATTCTTGGTTCTGGCAATACAAAACTTGGCAGAAGTCTTCCCGATTGGAACAAGGAAAAATCTTTCAAAGAATTTGGTGAAGCGCCTTCATTTTTGTTGATTGCTGATGATGCAATTGGTGGATTTTTTATTCTAAATGGAGGAAGTCTTGGAGAAGATTTGGGCAAAGTTTATTATTTTGCTCCTGATAATTTGGAATATGAACCTTTAGATATTACTTATACCGAGTTTCTCGATTTTTGTTTCAATAATGATTTGAATCAATTTTATAAAGACAATCGCTGGAAAAATTGGCAAAAAGAAGTTTCGGAATTAGACGGAAATAAAGTTTTCAGCTTCTATCCTTATTTGTGGACAAATGAAGGTAAAGAAATAAATAAAAATTCTCGAAAAGCAATCCCAGTAGAACAACAATATAATTTGAATATTGATTTTAGGAAACAATTAGGATTACAATAAAGAAACCCAGCCAAATTCGGCTGGTTTTCTATTAAATATTATCTAGTTCTCTTCTCAACGCAATCGACGCTTTTTTTACCTCTTCTGTCCAATCGTCGGCTGCATTTCCGTCTGCTCCATCAGAAATATATTTCAGACACAGAAAATCGATTTTCTCATATTCTGCAACTTTCGCAAGCGCAAAAGCTTCCATATCGATGACATTATATTCTGGATTGATATGCTCCATTTCGAATTGGTCACCGGAACCGCAGATTCCGTTGGGAAGGTTTTCTACATTTAATCCATATTCCAGAAGAACTGGTTCGCCGGAAAGCGGTGTTTCAAACTTCTGGAAACCCAACGCTCTGACATCCATATCTCTCTGAATAAAACGACTGCAATTAACAACGATTCCTCTATCAAAAGTTGTACTTCCTGCCGTTCCCAGATTGATAATCAAATCCGGCTTAACTTCCTGAATAGCTTTTGTAAGATTATAAGTCGCTTTAACTTTCCCTATTCCTACAAATACTTTATTATAATTTTCGAACTCTTTTCCCGCTTCGGACTCCAAAGCAAAAATCAATAAAATATTGTTGTAATTCTTTCCGTTGATTGTCATAATTTTCTATAAAAAAAGCTTTCTGTAAAGAAAAGGAAAAGGAATTTAGCGGAGAACAAAAAAATGTAAATTTGTTTTTTTATTAAAAACCGATGAAAAACACGTTAATTTATTCGCTCACTTTACTTTTTTCTTTTATGACAGTATATTTTCTGCTCAGTTTTAGAGTTTCGGAGAATACTCCAATAGGAAAATATCTTTATGATGAAAAAATACCAATAGATTCTATCAGTATAAATCAAAATCTTGCTCCGATGACATTACAGTCCGGCAACCAGTACGAAGAATTTGAATTGGACGAAGTTGAAGGTAAAACGATTTCTAACGAAGATTTTGAAAAATGGAAGGGAAAATATTTTTTCGAATGTATAGAAGCGCAAGGAGAAGGTCCTTATAGAGCTTTCATCGAGATAGAAGCACCCAATCCTGAAGATGTAAAAGCTCACATTTATTATAAAAACATTGAAAATGATAAGGTAGAAGAAGATGCTGGCTACCGTTTACAAGGAAAATTCGTTGCAAGAGGAAACGTTGCAGACAGCATTTTTTTCAGTCCGAAAAAATTGTACGATGGTAACAATCCTTATACGAATTATGATTTCAAACTTTACGAAAAAAATGGAAAATATTGGATAAAAACAGAAATGGTGGTTCCAGAAAATTATGAAAACCCAAAATTTCCGATAACAAAATTAGACTAGGCTGTTTGACCTTTTATCTTAAAAAAACACAAATGAAAAAAGCTTTTACAATACTTTTAATGATTCTTATTGGAGGATTTGGAGGATATTTTTATTACAAATATTCGCAAAAAAATAAAGAAAACAATATTATTTCAGAAGCAGGAAATATTACAAATACTCCAGAAACCGTGGAAAACCATAATGAAAATGCGGAAACTTCCAATACCGAAGAACCTGACGGAGAATCTCCACATTCAGGAAAACAAATTGATGAAACACAGCTCGATGATGAAAGTTTAAAAAAATGGAAAGGTGAATATTATTTAGAATATTTCGACGAAAAAAGCAAATCTATTCACCCTATAAAATTATCCTTGAAAATAGACGCTCCTGATGTCAGCAGTATCTTGATATGGAGATATGATGAAGATAAGCAAACGGATAAAGAAGCAGCATTTTCAGGCGAATTTTGGAAAATGGGAAATGAAAATAATGAATTAGATTTTATTTTGGGAGTTCAATCTGGTGTGTTTGAAGGAAAAAATGAAAGCACATTTTTTCTATCCGAGAAAGATGGAAGATTCTTCATAAGAACCAATTATTTGGATAAAAATGACGCTGTGCTGATTAAGAAAATTAAATAAAAAAATCTGTAAGAGATTTAACAAAAAACCGACCAAGAAAGGTCGGTTTTACTTTTATAAATTAAAGTTCAATACCTTAAGTCAACATTCCTCCGTCAACATTCAGAACCTGACCAGTAACGTAAGAAGATAATTCACTTGCGAAGAAAACGCAAGCATTGGCAACATCTGCAGGTTGTCCTCCTCTTTTCATTGGGATGCCGTCTCTCCAACCCTGAACTGTTTTTTCGTCCAAAGCAGCTGTCATTTCAGTCTCAATAAAACCTGGTGCGATAGCATTGCAACGGATATTTCTGGAACCTAATTCCAAAGCGATAGATTTAGTAAAACCAATTGCTCCAGCTTTTGAAGCGGCGTAATTTGCTTGTCCAGCATTTCCTTTCACACCAACAACCGAAGTCATATTGATGATAGAACCGGATTTTGCTTTCATCATTGGTTTGATAACCGCTTTTGTCAAGTTGAAAACAGAATCCAAATTAACTTTGATAATCGTGTCCCAATCGTCTTTTGACATTCTCAACATCAAATTATCTCTGGTGATTCCCGCATTATTTACCAAAATATCAATCGTTCCGAACTCAGCCAATACATCTTCTACTAATTTTTGAGCGGCGTCATAATCCGAAGCATCTGACTGATATCCTTTGATTTCTGTTATTTTGCTTAATTCCGATTCCAGTTCTTTAGCTTTTTCCACAGAACCGGCATATGTGAATGCGATTTTCGCTCCTTCTTTGGCAAAAACTTCAGCAATTCCTCTTCCGATTCCACGCGTTGCTCCTGTGATGATGGCAACTTTACCTTGTAGTAATCCCATATATTTTTTTAATGTTTTCTAAAATTTGTTATGGCAAAAATAATACTTTAAGAATTATTGACAATCCTTTGGTTTTTTCTCAATATGCTTTTGAAGTTTTTCGCTCCATTTATAGCAATGTTCTTTGACTAAAACCATCTTGTTTTCTTTTACTTTATAGATATTTTTAACAATCGATGCCCCTGCACAACACTGATTGGTTTCTGTAATCAATTTATTTTTCTCATCAAATTCCAAAGAAGTTCCAGAAAAATCACTTGCAAAAAATTTATTCTTTTTATTATCAAACAAAAAATATGTTTTTGAAGTGTTTGGGCCTGCATAAGATTGCATACAGCTGGAAAAGTCTTCGTAACCATCAAAATTATAATCTCCAACAGAAATATCATAAATACTATCAAAACCGCATTCTTCCATTTTCATTTTCTGAAAAATTTGATTGCTTTTTTTATCGATAATTAAAAGATAATTCTCTTCATTTTCTTCAGTTCCTCTGAAATAAAATTGCTTAGTACTTTCTGATTGTAAAAATGATTTTTGATTTGCTTTTTTCTTTAAATAGACATTCAATTGAGATTCTGTTTTGAGATTTGTCCAAGTTCCCAGGTATTCTTGTTTGCCATCTTTAAAGTTATTAAAATAGAATTTTGCCATCTTCGTATCTCCATCCAATTCAAATATTATTAAATCGCCATTCTCAATAATTCCTTTAACAGAAATTGGCTCATTGAATTTTGAATAAATATAAATTCCATCAGCAAATTCTCTATCAATATTAAGAACCATCTCAATTGGGTAATTACCAATTTTCCCTTCATAACTGACTTGAGTGAAGAAAAAAGCTGGAAAAAACAGAAATATGAGTTTAAGAAAATTCATTTTTTATATTGAATTATTCACAATCAAAACAATTTCCCCTTTTAAAGTTTTGCTTTTCGAGAATTCAATTAACTCATTGATTGTCCCTCGTTTAGTTTCTTCAAATTTTTTTGAAATTTCTCGACTCAAACTTGCTCTAGTTTCTTCCCCAAAGAATTCTTTGATTTGCTCAAGTGTTGTATTGATTTTATGTGGGCTTTCGTAAAGAACGATTGTCTTTTTCTCTTCAGCCAATTGTTTTAGTTTGGTTTGTCTTCCTTTTTTTTGAGGAAGAAATCCAGCGAAAAGAAATTCGTTATTTGGCAATCCGGAAACTACAAGTGCCGGAATTAAAGCTGTTGCACCGGGAAGACAAATCATTTCCAAATTTTCATCCGCACAAGCTTTTGCCAAAAGATAACCTGGGTCGGAAATTCCTGGAGTTCCTGCATCGGTAATTATGGCAATGTTTTGGCCATTTTTGAGGTCATCAATTACTTTTTGTGTGGCTTGATGTTCGTTATGTAAATGATAGGATTTCAGAGGTTTGGAAATTTCGTAATGTTTGAGAAGAACACCGGAAGTTCTTGTATCTTCACACAAAATATAATCTACTTCTTTCAGAACTTTCACAGCTCGGAAAGTCATATCTTCCAGATTTCCAACGGGTGTCGGAACAAAATAAAGAATACCGCTCATCTACAAAAACCTATTTTCAACCAAAGTCCACAATCTCTGCGCATAGCTATCAACTTTTTTCCAATCTCTTTCGTAATAGATATCACTCAAAAATTCCTGAGCTTTATCCAAAGAATTAAAAGAATTCAGAACAGAAACAACTTGATTCAATTCACTTTGACTTCCATTGAAAAGATATTGAGAAAATGCGATTCTGTCATTCAAATCCAGCTTGAATTCTGGTTTTGGTTTCGGTGCTTCCATATAATCTGTCGGCACATTATTTTTCAGGAGGCTTCCGGAAGTTTGAGCCGGAGCCGGTTTTTCTGTCTCTTCCAAATGGTCATCATCAAACAAAGATTTGGCAATTTTAAGACCTTTAATATTTGCTAATTTGAATTTTTTATCGTGATGCTCATCAGAATTTGATTCATAAACTTCTTGAGATTTTTCTTTTGATTGAGTATTTTCTTTGGAAAATTCTACAATTTTTCTTCTGTTTTCCTCAAGTTCTTTCAGCTTAGCTTCTTTTTCGGCTAATCTTGCTTCATAATCATCCTGCGAAGTTTCTTCTGCAACCGGCTCTTCTTTCGTCATTGCAAAAGAAAACTGGCTGTCCTGCATAGGTTCCAATTTTTCAGTTGGTTCTTCTAAAAGACTTTCTTCAAAAGTATCAGTCTCATTTTCAACTGCGGAGTTTTGTTCTACTTCATCTGCAATTTCTTCTGTTTGATTAGAAACTTCCTCAATCAAATCATTTTTCTCAGCTTCAATTGCTTCTTCAACCAGATTTTCTTCTGTTTCTATTTCTGCAAAATTGGAAATTTCTTCAACAACATTTTCTTGAGAATGCTCTTGTTCATCAATTTCTGTAAACGAATGAACTTCCTCCACTTCCGGAACATCATCGAAAATATCGTGAACCTCGGTTTCTTCAACAATGATTTCAGCAACCTTATTTTCTTCCTCAAATTCTTCAACTGAAATCAAATCCGAATCAACGTTTGTAAATTGGTTATCAATAATTTGTAATGGTTCAACTTCGGTTGACGAAAAATTAAAATTCTGAGAAATTTTAAGAAAAGAAAATTTTTGATAAAGCTGATTGACTTCATTTTCTTTCGCCAAAATAGCTTCATAAGTATCAGATTTTGATAATTCTGACAAAAGATTCTTAATCTCTCCGAAAATTTCTTCGTATTTATCTTGCAGGTTTTGCATAATATATCTTATTAATTTTTACTTAAATTTGATGTTTATAAATTTAAGAACAATTTTGTTCCTAAATAAAGGTTTCATCAAGTTTTTCTTTTATAATTTTAAAACAATTTTTTGCTAAATTAATAATGTTTTTAGAAAATACAATTAATCATTCCAAACAAAGCGGTTGGATGGAAGTTATCTGCGGTTCTATGTTTTCCGGAAAGACGGAAGAACTCATCAGAAGACTCCGTCGTGCAGAAATGGCCGGTCAGAATGTCGAGATTTTCAAACCGAAAATCGATACGCGTTATTCTGAGGAAGATGTTGTTTCCCATAATCAGACGAAAATCCGAAGTACAGCTGTGGAAAGTCCTTCCGAGATTCTTTTGTTGGGTTCTAATTGTGATGTGGTTGCGATAGATGAAGCGCAGTTTTTTGACGAAAGCATTGTTGACGTAGCTAATCAATTAGCAAACAATGGGATAAGAGTTGTGATTGCTGGTTTGGATATGGATTTTCTAGGTCGTCCTTTTGGGCCAATGCCAAATCTGATGGCAACTGCAGAATATGTGACCAAAGTTCACGCAATCTGCAGAAGAACTGGAAATCTTGCCAATTATTCTATGAGAACTTCCGCCGGGCAAGACCTTGTGGAACTTGGAGAAACAGAAGCTTATGATGCTGTGAGCAGAAGAGTTTTTGTGGATGAAGTTCTTAATAAAGATAATGAAATTAATTAGTTTAATTTTTGATAATCAATGAATTACACAGCAAAAGAAATTGCAGACATTACCAACTCCGAAGTGATTGGAAATCAAGATATCAAAATCAAAAATATTGCTTTTGACAGCCGAACGATTTATTCTACAAAAAATACTGCGTTTCTTGCGATAAGCACCAAAAAAAATTCTGGACAGAAATATATCGAGACTGTCATCGAAAAAGGAATTGATATCATTATTATTGAAAATAAAATCGATAATCCTTCTATCAATCAAATCATTACAAAAAATTCGGTCGAATTTTTACAAACGCTTGCCAAATATCATTTTGAACACTCCAACATAAATTCAATTGGAATTACGGGAAGTAACGGAAAAACAATTCTTAAAGAATGGCTTTATCAATGTCTTTCTAATGAGTTTGTTACGGTTAAAAGTCCAAAAAGTTTTAATTCTCAAATTGGTTTGCCCTTGTCATTGTTGCAAATCGATAAAAAGCACGAATTAGGAATATTCGAGGTTGGAATTTCTAAGCCTGAAGAAATGGAAAAACAGGAAAATGTTTTCCACCCAAAAATTGGATTATTGACGCATATTGGAACCGCACATTCAGCGAATTTCAGTTCTGAAAAAGAGTTAATCAATGAAAAATTAAAACTTTTCAGACAATCGGAAATTATATTTTTCAATTCTGATAATGAATTGACAGACAAATTAATACGTCAATTATATTCAAGTAAAAAATTAATATCATACGGGTTAAAGGCTAATAATGATATTACGATAATTTCTGATGTTAATGACCGAAATCAGGATATTAAAATCAAGTATTTTGATGAAGAATTCTCTCTTCCAATCAATCAAAGAGATGAAGCAACTTTAACTAATGTTTTAGCTTTGATTGGAATTCTGAAACAGTTCAATTTATCAAATCTTCAAATCAAAGAAAAAATAGATGCACTTAAAGCGATTGAAATGCGTCTTGAAAGTATCGAAGGAATTAGAAATAATCTGATTATTAATGATTCTTATAATCTGGATTTGGATTCTTTGAAAATTGCTTTTCAGTTTATCGGTGAATATAACAAACCAAAAAAATCTCTGATTCTTACAGATATCGTAGATTCTAATGAGAATTCGGAAGAATTATATTTTGAAGTTTCTGAGTTAGTTAATGAACAGAAATTCGATAAAGTTTTTTTGATTGGTGAAGAAATTAGCTCGTTTTATAAACTATTTAATTCTGAGACTTTTACTTTTAATAATACTAATCAATTTATTGAAAGTAAAGTCATTAATGATTTAGAAAACCAAGTCATTCTTCTAAAAGGTGCAAGAAAATTCGAGATTGAAAAAATCAAAGAAATTCTTGAACTAAGAAAACACGACACAGTTTTGGAAATCAATCTCAATGCGATTCTTCATAATATCAATTTCCATAAATCTTTATTAAAACCAGAAACCAAAATGATGGCAATGGTAAAAGCAAATGCTTATGGATTAGGAAGTTATGAGATTTCCGAATTTCTTCAACATCATCATATTGATTATCTAGGTGTTGCATTTGCAGACGAAGGTGTTGAATTAAGGAAAAAAGGAATCACAACACCAATTATTGTGATGAATCCTGAACAGCACAGTTATGATAGCGTTATTGAATATAATTTGGAACCAGAAATCTACAGTCTGCGGGTTTTAGAATTATTCAATGAGCAATTGATAAAATCTGGAAATCAGCAGAAATATCCGATTCATATCAAGCTGGAAACAGGAATGCATCGCCTTGGTTTTAAGGATTTTGAATTAGATGAATTAACTGAAAAATTAAACTCAATGAATGTTAAAGTTCAGAGTATTTTCAGTCATTTATCTTCTTCTGATATGCCAGACGAAAAAGAATTTACTTTGAATCAATTAAAAACTTTTGAAAAAAATTCTAGCTATTTAATTGATAAATTGGGTTATCAGCCAATCAGGCATATTCTTAATTCTTCTGGAATTACCAATTATACTGATTATCAATATGATATGGTAAGAATTGGAATTGGAATGATTGGAGAAAATCCAGATAAAAGTATCAAAAAACAACTTCAGGATTCTGTAAGTTTTAAAACTGTTATTTCGCAGATATCGGATGTAAAAAATGGAGAATCAGTAGGTTATAGCAGAAGATTCAAAGCTGAACACGACACAAAAATTGCTACCATTCCGGTTGGTTATGCGGACGGAATTCCACGTTTGATTGGAAATAAAGTCGGAAATATAGGCGTTAATAATAAACTCTGCCCAATTGTTGGAAGCATCTGTATGGATATGATGATGATTAACGTGGATAATGTTGTGGCAAAAGAAGGCGATTCTGTAACGATTTTTAATTCAAATCCTACTCTTGAAGAATTTTCAAAATATTGTGGTACAATTACTTATGAAGTATTAACTTCGATTTCTCCTAGAGTAAAAAGAATTTATATAAAAAATTAAAAATGATTAAGAAACTCTTTTATCTGATTCCATTTTTAGCTTATCTGATGAGTTATTCTCAGGTAAAAGAAAATCTTGTCATTCCAAAAAATCCTAAGATTGGATTATCTCTTTCTGGCGGAGGCGCAAAAGGATTTACACACGTTGGAGTCTTGAAAGTTCTGGATTCTCTCGGTGTTAAAATCGATTATATTTCCGGAACAAGCATGGGTGCAATTGTTGGTGGGCTTTACGCTTCTGGCTATACAGGAAAAGACATCGAGAAGATCGTAATGGACACCGATTTTTATTCATTGATTACAGATCCAAAAACTCGTCGCGAAACCAGTTTTTTCAATAAAAGCGTTGATAAATATCTGTTTACCGTTCCTCTAAAAAACGGAAAGATTACATTTCCCTCTTCTATTAGCACAGGTCAGAGAAATGTTTATCTGCTAAAAGAACTTCTGAGAAACGTTTCTAATATTGATGATTTCTCCAAACTTCCGATTCCTTTTATGTGCATCGGAACCAATATAGAAAGCGGTCAAATGAAGATTTTTGAGAATGGCGATTTGGTATCATCAATTATGGCAAGCTCTGCTTTTCCATCACTTTTGGATCCTGTAAAGGTTGGTGATAGTATTTATGTTGATGGCGCAATGACGGTTAATTTCCCTTCAAAGCCCTTGAAAGATAAAGGAATTGACATTGTAATCGGTGTTGACCTCAATCAGCCTTTGGCAAAACGTGAGAATCTGACCAGTATAATTTCTATCCTGAATCAAATCATTGATATTAACATCAAAAAAGAAACACTTAACCAATATAAGTACACAGATATCAACATCAAACCGGATCTTACCGGAATGACTGCTACAAGTTATGATGATAAGAGGAAAATCCTGGACAGTGGTTATGTTGAAGCCCAAAAATATGTTGATATTCTGGACAAGCTACCGAAACGAAATTTTGAAAGAATAAGGTCATCAATCAATCCTATTTATTCAAGCGTTTATAAAATAGACAGCCTTGTGGTGGAAAACGGACGGATTTATAAGTCCAACTACATTCGTGGAAAAATGGGGCTTAAATTACCTTCTATGCAGACTTATGGAAGCGTGAACAAAATGATTGATAAACTGTATGCAACCAACAATTATAAATTCATCAACTACGATATCGTACAGGAAAATAACAGCAGTTATCTCAAATTATATGTCACTGAGGATGAATCCCGTCATTTTTTGAAATTTGGGCTCCATTACGACGAAGTTTTCAAGACCGGATTATTGCTCAATTATTCAGCAAAGCGTTTGTTATTTAGAAACTCCAATTTGTCTTTAGATGTAGTAATTGGTGATAATCCGAGATATTATTTCAACTACTTTATAGATAACGGCTATATTCCTGGTTTTGGACTATATTCTTCAGGAATGACATTCGATCTGAAAAATTTTGATAATAATACAACCGAAACTTGGGATTGGTTCAGAAACGAAGTGTTTATTCAGTCTGTTTGGAAAGACAAGTTTGCAATTGGAGGAGGTTTGAGCCACGACTATTTTGAAAGCGAACGAAACGGTGCCAATAAAATTGTAGAAAAATACCTCAATCCGTATGTCTTCTTAAAAAGCGACACCCAAAACGACCGCGATTTTCCGACAAAAGGTTTTTACCTGAATGCCGAAGGAAAAATCATAGATCTTTTCAATTCAGATTTAGAGAAGAAACCCATTAATATAAAAGCAGATATCAAGATGAATTTTTACATTTCAAAAATGTTCACATATCGTCTGAATTTATATGGAGGGATTACAATTGGAGACAACCTTCCTTCTTTTTATCAATATAGAGTTGGAGGAATTTTTGAACAACCTATAGCCAATTATAAACAATTTGCAGGATACCAGTTTGCTTCATTAGTTGATAATAATATTTTTATTGCTTCTAATGATTTTCAGCTTAGATTCAGTAAAAATTATTTCTTAATTGGAAATTTCAGTCTTGCAAATATGTTCAGCACTATCAAATTTGAAGATGCAGTTAAACTTAATTACAGTTCAATTGGTCTTACCGCAGGTTACAAATCTCCTTTCGGTCAGATAAAAGTTAACTTCAGCAAATCTCTTAACAAACATAAAGGCGTTTTCAGTGTCATCTTAGGACATTGGTTTTAAAAATATGATAAACTATTTTTTTGAAGAAATTGATAAAGTAGAAATCCATTCAAACACATCAGAATGGCTGGAAAACTTGATTCAGGCAGAGAACAAGAAGCTCGGCGAAATCAATTATATTTTTTGCGACGACGAGTATCTTCTCAAGGTCAATCAGGATTATCTCGACCACGATTATTACACAGATATCATCACATTTGACTATGTAAAGGGAAAAACCATTTCGGGAGATATTTTCGTATCTTTGCCGCGCATTTTGGACAACGCTTCTACTCTATACCAAAACTTTGAATCAGAATTCAATCGCGTTTTAGCTCACGGAATTCTTCATCTTTGCGGATACAAGGATAAAACCGAGGAAGAACAAACCCAAATGCGAGCAAAAGAAGATTTTTATATCAATCAATTTAAAAATTTTTAGGAGCTATTTCCCGCTTTCCGCTCACACTCCTCACGCCAATGCTTTTCCAAAAGCTAGTTGCGGGGTAACCGCTACAATCGGGGCTAGTTCCAATATTATGGTTAATGTTCCACGTGAAACATTACCTCAAAATTATAGAATATGATAAGCGAAATATATGACGTAATAGTAGTCGGAGCAGGTCACGCAGGTTGCGAGGCTGCTGCTGCTGCTGCCAATCTTGGTTCAAAAACGCTCCTTGTTACAATGAATATGCAAACCATTGGACAAATGAGCTGTAATCCTGCAATGGGAGGTATTGCTAAAGGACAAATTGTGAGAGAAATAGATGCAATGGGCGGTTATTCCGGTATTGTTGCCGACAAATCTGCAATCCAGTTCAAGATGCTGAATCTCTCCAAAGGTCCTGCAATGTGGTCTCCAAGAACACAAAATGACCGAATGATGTTTGCAGAAGAATGGCGTTTAGCTCTAGAAAATACGCCAAATCTTGACTTTTTTCAGGATATGGTAAAGAGCCTTATTATTGAAAATAATAAAGTCGCGGGTGTTGTAACTTCCCTTGGAATCGAAATCAAAGCTAAATCAGTTGTCCTGACGAATGGAACTTTTCTCAACGGTTTGATTCACGTTGGTGATAAACAATTAGGAGGTGGGAGAATGGGAGAACCAAGAGCTTTCGGAATCACAGAGCAATTGGTTTCTTTAGGTTTTGAAGCCGGAAGAATGAAAACTGGAACGCCTCCACGTGTGGATGGAAGAAGCCTTGATTATTCTAAAATGGAAGAACAAAAAGGCGATGAAAATCCTCAGAAATTCAGTTATTTAGATACTCCTAAGTTAACCAAACAATTAAGCTGTCATATCGTTTATACCAACGAGACTGTGCACGATATTTTACGTGAAGGATTTGATAGAAGCCCTATGTTTAATGGAACTATTCAGAGTTTAGGCCCAAGATATTGCCCAAGTATTGAGGATAAAATCAACCGTTTTGCGGAGAGAAACAGACATCAATTATTTGTAGAACCAGAAGGTTGGAGAACTGTAGAGATTTATGTGAATGGATTCAGTTCTTCTCTTCCAGAAGATGTTCAAATCAAAGCGATGAAACACATTCCAGGTTTCGAAAATGTCAAAGTTTTCCGTCCTGGTTACGCCATAGAATACGACTACTTCCCTCCTACCCAATTGAACCACACATTAGAAACAAAACTAGTTGAAAACCTTTATTTTGCTGGTCAAATCAATGGCACAACGGGTTATGAAGAAGCTGCCGGACAAGGTTTAATTGCAGGAATCAATGCCCACAACAAAGTTCACGATAAAGGAGAATTCATTTTGAATAGAGATGAAGCTTATATCGGTGTTTTAATTGATGATTTGATTACGAAGGGAACTGAAGAACCTTATAGAATGTTCACTTCCAGAGCTGAATACAGATTACTACTTAGACAAGATAATGCTGACATCAGATTAACCGAGAAAGCTTACAATCTTGGATTAGCAAAAGAAGAAAGACTTAGAAAAGTTGAGGAAAAAATCGCAAAAAGCGAGGAATTAGAAAACTTTCTAAGAGAAACTTCTCTTAAACCAGGAATTATTAATCCCATTCTTGAAACGATTGAATCCTCTCCTGTTGACCAAGCTTACAGAGCTGCTCAAATCTTGACACGTCCAAATATGACTTTGGAAAAATTAGAAGGGATTGAAGCCATAAAAGATGTAGCTTCTACTTATGAAAATGAAGTAAGAGAACAGGCAGAAATCAATATAAAATACAAAGGTTACATAGAGAAGGAAAAGGAAAATGTTGCTAAACTAAATAGATTAGAAACAATCAGAATTCCGGAAGATTTTGATTATTCAAAAATCACTTCTCTTTCTGCAGAAGCTAAACAAAAAATGGGTAAAGTAAAACCCAAAACTATTGCACAAGCAGGAAGAATCAGCGGTGTTTCACCAGCAGATATTAATGTACTTTTGATATATTTGGGTAGATAGAATTACAAATGTTCCACGTGAAACATTCCAAAGAACAATGTTATTTTTCATTGTTCTTTTTCTTTAAAAACTTTGAATTAATTTATGAAAATTAAAGACCATTTTCTTACACAAGAAGAATTTGAAATTATAGAAACTGAAACAAAAGGTGTTTTCAAAACCTCCCCGATTCCTTCTAATATTTCAAGATATTATGAGAGTGATGATTATATTTCGCACCATCAGGATTCAGGAAGTTTGAAAGAAAAACTTTATAAATTTCTACAGTCTTTTAATCTTCAATACAAAAAAAATATACTTGTTGATAGAATTAAAAAAGGTTCTAATGTTTTAGATTATGGTTGCGGAGCTGGAGAATTTGTAAAATATATTGAAAATGATTTTCAAACTTTTGGATTTGAACCCAATTCAGATGCCAGAAATGCAGCAATAAATAAAACTCAAAAAGCTAAAATAATTGATGATTTAAAATCAATTGAAAATCAAAGTTTAGATGCGGTTACATTATGGCACGTTTTCGAACATATCGAAAATCAGAAAGAAATGCTGGATATCTTTCATTCAAAATTAAAAGAAAAAGGTTTGCTAATAATTGCTGTTCCTAATCCAACTTCTTACGATGCGAAACATTATAAAGAATTTTGGGCAGCGTATGATGTTCCAAGACACATCTACCATTTTTCAAAAAACGGAATGGAAACTCTCATTTCAAAAAATCCAGATTGGAAATTAAGAAAAATCAAACCTCTCCTACTCGATTCATTTTATATCTCAATATTGAGTGAAAAATATAAAAAATCACCTCTTTTTTGGTTAAAAGCAGTCGTTCACGGAACGATTTCTAACGTAAAAGCGCTTTTTTCGAACGAATTTTCAAGTTTGATATATATTATCGAAAAAAAATAGAAAATCGATTTTTGATACAATTCTGAAAGCCAATTTTCAGGCGTTTTGTTCAAAATTGTTAATAAATACAAAATTTAGAAAATATTCAGTCATTTTAAATTTTCAATTAAAGTCGCTGAGAATCTCTTAAAAAATTTTTACTGAAACTTATTCAAGTATAGATAAAATAAAAACCGACAAAAATTTGTCGGTTTTTATTTTATTTGGAAAAGTAAATTTCTATTTGTTAATTGCAGCAACCCCTGGCAGTTCCAATCCTTCCAAACTTTCCAACATTGCTCCTCCTCCTGTTGAAACATAACTCACTTTATCAGAATAACCGAATTGTTTTACAAAAGCAACGCTGTCTCCTCCTCCAACTAAAGAGAAAGCTCCCAACTTTGTAGCTTCAGCAATACTTTCTCCTAAAGCTATAGTTCCAGCAGCAAAATTTGACATTTCAAAAACACCAATTGGACCATTCCACAAAATCGTTCTTGAGTTCAAAAGAACATCATTGAAAATTTCTCTTGACCTTGGACCAGCATCCAAACCTTGCCAATCTTCTGGAATCTCTCTGATATCAGCTACTTTTCTTTCAGCTTCGTTGTTGAAATCATCGGCAATCACAACATCTGTTGGAAGATAAACATTCACGTTATGTTCTTTTGCTTTTGCAAGAATTTCGATTGCAAGATTCAATTTATCATCTTCAACAATAGATTGTCCGATTTTTCCGCCAAGTGCTTTGATGAATGTGAAAGACATTCCTCCACCAATAATCAAGTTATCAATTGCCGGAAGAATATTTTCTATAATTGTAATTTTTGTAGAAACTTTAGAACCTCCAAGTATCGCAGTTACAGGCTTTTCACCAGATTTTAGAACTTTATCAATAGCGATTAATTCTTTTTCCATCAGTAAACCGAAAAATTTAGTAGAAGGAAAGAAATTGGCAATTACAGCTGTAGAAGCGTGCGCCCTGTGAGCAGTTCCAAATGCATCATTAACATAAGCATCACCTAGTTTTGAAAGCCTTTCAGCAAAAGATTCATCGCCTTTTTCTTCTTCATTATGAAAACGTAGATTTTCTAATAATAAAATTTCTCCAGGCTGCAAAGCATTAGCAGCTTCTTCTGCCTTCTCTCCTACTGATTCTTCCACAAATTTTACTTCCTGACCAAGAACCTTAGAAACCTCGCTCAAAACGTGTTTTAGAGAGTATTTATCATTCACTTCTCCTTTTGGTCTACCTAAGTGAGTCATTAGGATTACAGAACCTCCGTCAGCCAAGATTTTATCTACAGTTGGTTTTACAGCAGTAATTCTTGTATTATCAGTTACATTAAGATTCTCATCCTGAGGAACATTGAAATCAACTCTTACTAAAGCTTTTTTGTTTTTAAAATCGAAATCTTTTATTGTTTTCATTTAAAATATAATTTAAGGTTTTTACCGAGATTCGAAATCAATCCTCCTCTCTTTGTTTCACAAATTTAAAACTAATTCCTTCCTTTTAAAAATTTTATTCTCAAAAAAAATCCACAAAGCCATTTTACATTCATAAACAACTTTCTTTTTCTTTTTATAAAAAAATAAGATTGTAGTATATTGTTGTAGAAGAGAGTATGCGGATAAATAAATCGGGAATATTTTGTCACAGGAAATGTGAATTAATTAAGACTTTTTTAACATAATTAAGATTCTATTAATCAACTAATTAATAATGTTATCAACAATTGTTGATAATTCTGAATTTTCTCTCTTATTCAAAACTATCTTGCGGATAAACGAATCGAATCTCCAATAAAAGTTTTCTAAAAATTTTGTTAAAAAATTAGTTGGTAGTTTTCATTACAAAATTTGTTCAACTTTTAAAAGAAATATTTGACAGAAGTTATCCACAGGTTTTCTAACAATTTCTAACATTCTATTATCTTTTTATTAATGATTATAAATTTTGTTTAATTAATTATCATTATAAATTTTATATCATTGATATTTAAATAATTAATTCAAAATATTATTGATGATTATATTAAAATACTATGCCAACAATTACAAAATATGTAGTAATTTTATACTGAAATAAAAGAATAATATAAAATAGCAATGAAATCGCAGATAAGTGATTCCATTTTACCAATAAAAATAATAAGTAAATAAAAATGAAAAAGATAGCAATAGCCGCGGACCACGCCGGTTTTGAATACAAAGAATTAATAAAAAAATACCTCGAAGGTAAGTACGAAGTTCAAGATTTTGGAACCTACTCTACTGATTCTGTAGATTATCCGGATTTTGTACATCCTGCAGCAAGTTCTGTAGAAAATGGAGAAAACGAATTAGGAATCTTGATTTGTGGAAGTGGAAATGGTGTTCAAATTACAGCAAACAAACATCAGAAAATAAGATGTGCGCTTTGCTGGATGCCGGAAATTGCATCATTGGCAAGACAACACAATGATGCGAATATGATTTCGATTCCTGCGAGATTCATTGCAAAAGAATTGGCATTCGAGATTGTCGATAAATTCCTGACGACGGATTTTGAAGGTGGAAGACATCAGAACAGAGTGGACAAAATCGCATTTTGCTAAACATAAAAGCCTGTAATTGCTAAGATTACAGGCTTTATTTTTAAAGTTATATCTTTGCAACGCATTTCACAGAGAAAGTTCTTTCTCACGAAACCATAAATTAATACAAAGGTTTCCCAAACTCCCCTATTTTATTTTATCTTTAATAAAAATTAGATCCTGCTTTTAGGATTATTGTTGTTGGATATAAATGAAGATGAATTTTAAATTTTAAACAATGAAAAACAAAAAAAATATAAGTCATAAAAACGAACAAAAACTTCTGGATTTAGGAAGAACAATTCTTCGTTTTATGAGCAAGAAAACATCCAAAATCTATAATTACAAACAAATTGCGGAAGGTATAGATTATAAAAATCCAAGACAGAGAGAACTTGTAATCCAAGCGCTTCACAGATTGCAGGCGCTTCAGAAAATCAAAGAAACCGAGAAAGGAAAATACATTGTCAACCTCAATATAGAAGGCGCTCTGACTGGTGTCATCGATTTTAACCAATCCGGAAATGCTTATGTAAAGGTTGATGGAATCAATGATGATATCTTCGTCCATCAGAAAAACGTAAAAGATGCATTACAAGGAGATAAAGTACTGATTGTAACTTACAATTTCAAAGGCAAAAAGCTGGAAGGTTCTGTTGTGGAAGTTTTGGAACGAGCAAAAGAAGTTTTTGTTGGAACTTTCCAGAAAATTGCGGAGAAAGATTTCGGTTTTGTAGTTTTGGATAAGAAAAAACTTAATACCGATATTTTTATTTCCAAAAACCATTTCAATGGAGCAGAAGACGGCGATAAAGTCATCGTAAAAATGTTGGAATGGAAACCGGGAAGCAAGAATCCGGAAGGCGAAATCACAACTGTTCTTGGGGCTCCTGGAGACCACGAAACAGAAATCCATTCTATTTTGGCTGAATATGGTTTGCCTTATAGTTTCCCACCGGAAGTAGAACACGACGCAGACCAAATCGACAGAAGTATCAATGCTGAAGAAGTAGCGAAACGCTGGGATATGCGTGATATTCTGACATTTACGATTGACCCGAAAGATGCCAAAGATTTTGATGATGCTTTGTCTATCAGAAAATTAGAAAGTGGACTTTGGGAAATTGGCGTTCATATTGCGGACGTTTCGCATTATGTGAAACCGGGAACTATTTTGGATGATGAAGCTTACGCTAGAGCAACTTCGGTTTATCTGGTGGATAGAGTAGTACCGATGCTTCCGGAAGTTTTGAGTAATGATGTTTGTTCTTTGCGACCAAATGAAGATAAATTCACATTCTCAGCCGTTTTTGAACTGGATGAAGATGCAAAAATCCATAAACAATGGTTTGGTAGAACAGTTATCCATTCCGATAGAAGATTTGCTTATGAAGAAGCTCAGGAAAGAATTGAAACCAAAGAAGGAGACTTGGTTGAGGAAATTCTTCAACTAGATAAATTAGCCAAAATAATGAGAGCGGAACGTATCAGAAATGGTGCAATTACGTTTGACAGAAGCGAAGTTAGATTCAACCTTGATGAGAACAGCAAACCGATTGGCGTTTATTTCAAAGTCAGTAAAGATTCCAACCATTTGATTGAGGAATTTATGCTTTTGGCCAATAAAAAAGTATCAGAATTTATTTCATTAAACAAAAGAAATGAACCAACTGGAAACACTTTCATTTACAGAATTCACGATGACCCAGACCCAGCGAAATTAACAGCTTTACGAGATTTCGTAGGAACTTTCGGCTACAAAATGGACTTGGCAAATACCCAAAAAGTCGCTGAATCTTTGAATAAATTATTGAGTGACGTGAAGGGAAAAGGCGAAGAAAATATGATTGAAACCTTGGCGATGAGAAGTATGAGCAAAGCCGTTTATTCCACAGACCCAATTGGACATTACGGACTTGGCTTCGAATATTATTCGCACTTTACATCGCCAATTCGTCGTTATCCGGATTTGATTGCGCACAGATTGTTACAACATTATTTAGACGGTGGAAAATCTCCAAATAAAGAGGAAGTGGAAGAGAAGGCAAAACATTGTTCGGCAATGGAAAGATTGGCTTCTGAAGCGGAAAGAGAAAGCATCAAATTTATGCAGGTCAAATTTATGGAAGACCACGTTGGCGAAGTTTTCTCAGGCGTTATTTCTGGTGTTGCAGAATATGGTTTTTGGGTAGAGATTCCTGAAAATGGGGCAGAAGGAATGATAAAACTGCGCGATTTGGTGGATGATTCTTATTCTTTGGATGCTAAGAATTATGCGATTATCGGTTCCAGAACGGGAAACACTTTCCAGCTTGGAGACGAGGTGAAAATCAAAGTGGTAAAAGCGAATCTGATTGCAAAACAATTGGATTTTAAGATTGTGGAGTAGATATTAACCTAATAGACACATAGAATAAAGCTAAAGTAGAATCATTTCTATTTTAGCTTTTCTGTTTTAAATCCAAAAACTATGTGAGACTATGTGGTTGAAAAATTTTAAGTTTAAATTGTGTAATGAAATTAATTAAAAAGTAAAATGTATTTTTGTCTTCGTCTTTCACAAGATACATTTTGATTTTCCACAAAAAACTAAGAATGTTAGAACTCATTTTATACGCTGTCGGATTAGGAATAATGCTAAGTTTGGTCTTTATAGGACCTATTTTTTTCCTGCTGATAGAAACCAGTTTTTCCCGAGGTCCCAGACATGCCATTGCCTTGGATATTGGCGTAGTTTCGGCTGACCTTCTTTGTATTCTGGTCAGTTATTATGCCAGTGCAGACTTGGTCAGTTTGATAGATAAACATCCGGGATTTTACCGGATTTCCGCATTTTTGATTTTGATTTATGCCATTTATATGTTGCTTTCTAGAACCAAAATGCACATCGAAGGCGAAGAAAAACTCATCGACCAGAATTATTTCAAAACATTCTTGAACGGATTTTTACTCAATTTGCTGAACATTGGGGTCGTTCTATTTTGGCTTGTAACGGTCGTTTCCGTTCGAAATGCCTATCCAAAAGTGCAGGATTTCATACTTTATATTGGGATTGTGATTGGAACTTATCTTCTCATCGACCTTTCCAAAATCCTTTTAGCAAAGCAATTCCACGATAAACTCAATCAAAAAGTAGCTAATAAAATCAGGAAAGCAGTTGGTTGTATTTTGGTGTTGTTCAGTTTTTTTATTTTCCTTCAAAGCTTCAAAAAATTCAATAAGTTTGATGAGAAATTAGAAAAAGCCGAGAAGCAACAACCGAAGAAAAGATAAGTAAAATTGGGGCAGCTTTATCCACTTGTAGTTTAGCATGAGCTTATCGAAGGACTCCCAATTGTCACTTTGAGGCTCTCGAAGAGTCCGCTCAAGTCGGGCTGCAGATTCAACATAAAATAAGTGACAATATAAAAACATACTTTTATCATTGCGTAGGAATCTAGACTATTGAGGTTCATACGGAATGACAGGATTTAAAACCAATCATCAAAATTCAACACAAATGCAAAATACAACTTTCCCAAAATCCTTAAAAAAGGGAGACAAAATAGCCATTATTTCGCCAGCAGGTTCTGTTGAGATTCCGCAATTGGAAAAAACTTTAGAATTAATCAAGTCCAAAGGTTACGAACCCATTTTAGGCGAAAATCTCTACACAAAATACCAAAATGGCTATTCATACGCCGGAACAGAAAAACAACGGATAAATGACATCAATTGGGCTTTAAATGACTCAGAGATTTCTGCAGTTTGGGCTTCGAGAGGAGGTTATGGTTGTCAGCATTTGATTCAGCATTTAGATTTGAAAGAATTTAAGAAAAATCCAAAATGGTATATCGGTTATTCTGACAATACGGTGATTCAAAGCTATTTGTTGAAGAAAGGTTTTGCATCTATCCACGGACAAACGATTAAAACTTCAAGTTTTGGTGTTACAGAAGAAAGTTATGAACTGGTTTTTGAAATTCTGAAAGGCAAAAAACTCAATTATAAAATCGATTCCAATCCAAATAATAGAGTAGGAGAGACTTCCGGAATTTTGGTTGGTGGAAATCTCGCTTTGGTTTATGCGCTCTTAGGAACTCTATATTCCTTTGACTTTAAAGATAAAATTTTATTCATAGAAGATATCGGCGAGAATTTCTACGCTTTGGATAGAATGATTATGAGTCTGGAATTGGCAGGGGTTTTCAAAAAAATCAAAGGATTAATCGTTGGCGGAATGACTAATATGGGAAGCGAAACTGATAACAAAGAATATGAAGAATCTTTCGATTCCTTCACCTATCAATTGATTGCAGACAGAGTTTCTAAATATGTTTTTCCAACTGTTTTTGCATTCCCAAATGGACATATTTATGACAACAGACCGTTAATCATCGGTTCAGAAATCAATCTGAAAGTTGGAAAAGAGGTGAAGATTCAATTCTAATCATTCTTCAACTACCATTCATTAATTATACTCCGATGGCAGACCATAACGATTTTGGTAAAATAGCTGAAGACTTGGCTGTTGATTTTTTAGTTAAGAATCAATACAAGATCCTGGCTCGCAATTTCCGTTACCTGAAAGCAGAAGTTGATATCATTGCTGAAACAGAAAATCAAATTGTTATTGTTGAAGTTAAAGCCAGAAATACAGATGCTTTTTTGGAACCTCAGGAAGCAGTTAATAAAAAGAAAATCAAACTATTAATCTCTGCTTCTAATTATTTCATTGAAGAAAATAATATAGATAAAGAAGTCCGATTTGATATTATTTCGGTGCTTCCAAACAAACTAAAAACTTTGGAAATTCATCATATTATTGATGCTTTCCAAAGTTTTGAAATATAGCTATAGACTTAAAAGAATATAGATGGATAGATGATAGACTTTGAATGAAAATCTATCATCTATTCGTCTATTATCTAAAAACCTGACCTATTTAATCTCTATACATCCAACTCTTCCACCCGCATTTCCAGTGGGTTGTGTATGAAAATCGTCAACTCCTGCGTGGATTACGATTGCTTTTCCGATAATATTTTTCATCGGGTCATCACATCCAAGACACCATTTGTCTGTTGAGAAAACCAGTTGTGCTTGACCATTTTTATCAGCCTCAAGATTCCCGATATCACCCATATGGAAATGTTCTGTGTCCCATTTTCCGTGGTCATCTTTTGATGGATTCCAATGTCCACCTGCCGAAGATGCATCTGTAGCACTGCAGTTTCCAAACTCGTGGATATGAACTGCGTGAAGACCAGGCGTTAATTTAAAAACACTCAAATCCATTTCGACTTTACCTTTTTTCTGAGTAAAGTTAGCCGTACCTTGAGTTAAAGTGTGTGATTTTGGACGAACGATGTATTGTTTCGAAACCGTTTTGCAGGAAGCAAGTGCTAAACCTGCAATACCAATTAGTAATAAATTTTTCATAGTTTTTAAAGTTAATTGTTATTTTTTCGATATAACAAATTTAAAGCCAATGTTATAAATAATTGTTTTACGTGAAACATTTACGGTTCGGGGAGTAATTTCTACGATTCGGTCATTTAAAATTTCTAATGATTCTTAACCACAATATCTTTGAAGAAAATTACTGAAATATGAAATTGTCAATTTAAAACAACGTTTTGAATGATTTCATAACCTTAAAAAACAATAAATAAACTACATATGAAAACCCAGAGTAAAGTCATCGGTCTGTTATTATTTTTAATAAGCATCAGTATTTGGTCACAAATTACTATCTCCGGAAAAGTAACTTATAAGAATAAAGCATTGAAAGACATCAATGTAACGCTTAAAGATACTTATGACGGTGCAACCACGGATGCCAATGGAAATTACTCTTTCACCACTTCCGAAACAGGAGATAAGACCTTGGTTTTTTCAGGGAAAGATTATGATGAGATAGAACTTCCTGTAAAAATTGAAAGCAAAGATATTTCTATGAATGCTAATCTAAAAGAGCAAATTAATGAAATTAATGCGGTGGTGATTACGGCAGGAAGTATAGAAGCCAGTGATAAGAAACGTGCAACAGCATTATTGACGCCATTGGATGTTTATACAACAGCTGGCGCCAACGGACAGATTTCATCCGCTTTAGGTTATCTACCGGGCGTTCAGAAAGTGGGAGAGAGCGAAGGTTTATTCGTGCGTGGCGGAACTGGTGCAGAAACCAAAATATTTATGGACGGAAATCTAGTCAATAATTATTTTACCAATTCGGTTCCGGGAATTGCCGGGAGAGACCGTTTCAACACATCTTTGTTTAAAGGCAATGTGTTTTCAAGTGGCGGATATTCTGCAGTTTATGGGCAGGCTTTGTCATCAGTTTTAGTTTTAGAAAGTGTGGATTTACCAGAAACGACATCTTTTGATTTTGGCGTTTCCCCGATTTTCCTTAGTGCGAATTATCAAAAACTGAATCAGCAAAAAACAGCTTCTTGGGGCGTTGCAGGTGGTTATTCTAATCTTGGATTGATGGGAAAACTATTTAACTTCAATACAGATTTTGATAAATATCCTCAGGGTTACGGTTTTGACGGAAACTTTAGAATTAAAACTAAAAAAGGAGGATTTATCAAATATTACGGAAGCGTAGATGAAAACAAAATGGCTGTTGGTTCAGAAAGTCTGGAATCAGATTCTGACAAAAATATGGTCAATCTGAAAGGTCAGAATATGTATCACAATTTGTCTTATAGAGAGAAATTCGGAAAGTATCTTTTGAATATTGGGACTTCTTATACTTATAATTCCAGCGATTTGAATTTTGCTACTTTTAAAGATAATATTGAGCAATCTGATACACCAATCAATAATCAATCAAATTACATCAATGCAAAAGCAGTTGTTGAAAGAAAAATCAACAGAGCAAGCATTTTGAGAGCCGGATTTGAATTGAATAATGCGGATGAATCGATGAAATATGGAACTTTCGAAAGAAATTATAATGATTTGATTACGTCTGTTTTTGCAGAAACCGATTTGATCTTCACTAATAATTTAACGGCAAAAATAGGAGCAAGAACAGAACATTCTTCTTATCTTGATAAATGGAATTTCTCGCCGAGAGCGGCTTTAGCTTACAGGATTTCCAAAGACTGGACAACCTCTTTTGCGTACGGAATCTTCTATCAAAATCCAGAAAGCAAATATCTTTACAGCAAGAATTTTGATTTCCAGAGAGCCGACCATTATATCTTTCAGGTTCAAAAAAATGCAGATGGAAGAAGCTTGAGATTCGAAGCATTTTATAAGAAATATGATGATTTGATTAAGACCATTTCATTGACAGACAATGTGTCTTCGGCCAATAATCAATATTATCAGATTGCGAATAGTAATGCAGGAAAAGGCTTTGCAAAAGGAATCGAATTGTTCTGGAGAGATAAGAAAACCTTCAAAGACATCGATTATTGGCTGACCTATTCTTATCTGGATTCTAAAAGAGACTTTTTAAACTATCCTTTTAGTTTAGCTCCGAATTTTGCTTCAAAACATACTTTCAATGCGGTGACGAAGAAGTTTGTAATGGACTGGAAAACTGGATTTAATCTGTCTTATACTTATTCCAAAGGACGGCCTTATTATGATTTAGTTTCAGAAAATGGAGAGAATATCGTTCGCCATCAAGGAAAACTGAAAGATTACAGCGGACTGAATTTCAGTATTAATTATGTTCCGAGCGTTGGAAAGAAAGATTCGAAATCGTTTACTGTATTTGTTTTGAGTATTAATAATATTCTTGGAAATAAAAATATTTACGGCTATAATTATTCTGCAGATGGAAACAGTAGAACTGCAGTTAGACCGCCTGTTAACACGTTTGTTTTTGTAGGCGTATTTGTAAGTTTCGGGGTTGATAAAACGAATGATGCAATTAATAATAATTTGTGATAAGTAGAAAGAAAATAGAGAAAAGATGAAAACTTATAATTGATTGTCTATCTTTTAAAAGGATATTATTTAATTTTTTTAAGATATCTATTATCTCGCAGATTGAGCTAATCAAGCAAATTTCTTAACTAATCCAATCAGCTAAATCGGTGAAATCGGCGAGAATTTTAAATAATCAACAGCTCAGACATCAAAAATAACAGTTCGGTAGAATAAAATTTCAACGAATAAAAACTCATTCTATCTTTGAATCAGAAATTTAAAATAAACAATTAAAAAATATCCAAATGAAAAATCTAATCTTAACAACAGCATTACTTTTTGTAAGTACAATCACATTTGCACAAACAGCTTTTGAAAAAGCAATGACAGAGAAAATCGCTAAAGTGGAAGATCACAAAACACCAGACGAATTCACAGCTTTAGCCAACGATTTTGACAGAATCGGAACTAAGGAAAATACACAATGGTTGCCGTATTATTATGCCGCATTTGCAACCATCCAAAAGGGAAGAATCCTGATGCGAGGAGATGATAAATCTGGTTTAGATGCAGTTGCCGCCGATGCAGAGAAATATATTGCCAAGGCAGAAGCTCTCAGTCCAAACAATGCCGAGCTTTTTATCCTGAAAAAAATGACCAGCGGACTTAGAATGATGGCAGACCCGATGTCCAGATATATGAGCGAAGCTCCAGTTGCACAACAAGCATTGGCTAAAGCCCAGGAACTAGATCCGAATAATCCTAGAATTACAGTTTTGCAGGCAGAAGATGCTTATTTCACGCCGGAGCAATTCGGTGGTAGCAAAACAAAGGGCGCCGAGTTGTTCAAAAAAGCAATTGAGCAGTTCAATACTTACAAATCTAAATCGTCTCTTGACCCAAAATGGGGAAAAGCAGAAGCAGAATATTTCCTTAGTCAGAAATAAAATATAAACATTCATATTCATTAAAATTCCTTCGTCTTTGACGAGGGAATTTTTGATTTCTAACATGTTAATTGTGAATATTCTTTGTTTATGAAGGTTTTCGAGAGCCTCAGCATATGCTACTGGATTGTTGGAGGTGTTTTAAACGCAAAGGCGCAAAGTTTTTTTTGTTAGGTTCTATGAGGCGCAAAGACGCTTCGCTTATCAAAAATTGATTTTATTTGGCTTCGAGAGCTTCGGCGACAGTGGTTATTACTTGATAAATGAAATGATGGTTTGTTTAAGACACTTCGAAATCGCTCAGTGTGACATTTCTGATACCAAGTGTTTGTAGGGGCAAATTTTTTTTAAATATTTTGATTGTAAGTTGATTGTGATTTTTGATTTAACATAATATTACTGGTTGTATATCCTTTGTATATCCATTCTTCGATAGTTGTATAACCATTCTATATCCCTTGTTCGATGTTTGTTCGATGAGGAAAATAAAAAGCTATTCAAATCATATGGAAACAATTTACGGTTATGTTCAAATTTTTGAGATAAGATTATAATGCGACGAGTTTTGACGTCTTGGTGTGTTATTCTTGCAAAAGTCAAATAATTAATGGAAAAATGATGTTATAATATAGTTATAGATAAATCCTATTTAACATAATAAAAAATACCCGAAATTATTTTAAAATTTGTTAAAATGTTACTAATTTAACAACGAAAAATTAACCAATGAAAAAACTCTGCATAAGTGTGGGAATCCTCGCAGTGGGACTACTACATGCCCAAAAAGTAAGCTGGCAAAAGAATGTTGAATCAGGTAATCAGGATTTCCTATCCGGACTTGCACTTACTCTAGACGGACAATACTTAGTTTCCGGTTCCTCCATCCAAAAGAATCAAAGTCCAGCAGGCAACAATCAAAATAAAGGCTACGATTATCATATTCTCAAACTCGATCAGCAAGGTCAGAAAGTTTGGGAGAAGTATTTCTCAGGTAATCAGCACGACTATCTCAGTTCCACCGTTTCCACAAGGGAAGGTGGATTTTTACTAGCAGGAACTTCTTATTCTTCATTGGCATTGGATAAAAAAGATAAATCCAACGGTTCTTCTGATATCTGGATCATTAAGATTGATGAGAACGGTGAAGAAGAATGGCAGAAGACCATCGGAACCAGATACAGCGAAGAAGCCAGAAGTGTAACCCAGACAACAGACGAAGGTTATGTTGTTGCAGGGTCAACCAATCATCCCAAATTAGGTTATGGATCTAAAGATGTTTTTGTAACAAAGCTGGATAAAACAGGAAAGATTATCAGTCAATTAATTTTAGGTGGAAAAGGACTGGATGAGGTAGAAAAAGTGATTCCTACAAAAGATGGAGGTGTGTTGATGGGCATCTATTCCAGAAGCGGTATTTATGAAGGACAATCAAAATCTAAAATCAATTCTAAAGATCTGAGTACATCATTAACACAAAACAGTAATTCTGAATCTTCCTCAAACAATCAGTCCAATAATGCTGAATCGAATTCAGATAAACAAAATTCAGAATCCTACGATGTTAATTTTTATGGTAAGACAGATAGGAATTATGGAGAAGGGGACTATTGGATTGTAAAGCTGGATAAGAATGGCACTGTACAATGGGAGAAGAACTTCGGTGGAAGTGAAGATGATCATATCCGGACTATGGCATTAAGTGATTCAGGTTACATTATTGGAGGAGAAAGCAGATCACAAACATCAGGAAACAAGAGAGCGAAGTTAGAGGAGGGAACAGACCTGTGGGTACTTGCATTGGATGAAGATGGAAATGCGCAGTGGCAGCAGTCTTATAACTTCAAAAACAGAGATGTATTGATGTCCATAAATACCATCAAAGAAACCACAAGTAATAATCAGGAAGCAACGAAAGGTTTTTTGATTGGTGGATTTACACAGGCTGAAGGTAAGGTTCAAAGCAACGACGAGACATTCTGGATGTTGTATATCGATAAGAATGGTAAAGAGGTTTGGAGGAAGTATGTAGAAGGAAAAGATAAAAAGAAGGAAGAACGATTGACAAGTGCCATACTGAACAGAGACGGCTCTTATATTTTGGCAGGGACGAGTGCAGAGGAAATGGGCAAGGAGAGTTGGAAAGTTGTGAAGCTGTTGGATGGGGATGTAGAGAATCTGATGGAGCAGAAGGATATCCAGATCTATCCAAATCCTGTAAAAGACTACTGTTATGTAGAGATAGGATTGGACTTTGACAGTGCAGATATCTATTTGTATGATATGACGGGGAAGGTTATCCAGACACTTAACACTAAGAACAGGGTGACGAAGGTTGATATCTCAAAACTACCACAAGGTGTTTACATCATCAAAGCTAATATCCCTACACAGCAGAATAAAAAACTAACTACTAAAATTTTGAAAGAATGAAAACATATTGGAGAGTCATCGTAATACAACTCATAATTTTTAATATTCTACCAATTAATGCACAACAATTATCTACATCTTATATACCGGATGTTAAATCTCCAGAGGCCCATTCATTTCAAAAATATGGAAATATAGGTCCAAAACTATATAGTGGAGCACTTGATTTGGATATACCTCTGACTTCGATTGATGTAGGAAATCTATCAATACCGATCTCTCTGTCATATGATTCCTCTGGATTCATTCCTCATAAAAAATCAGATGCTGCAGGCTTAGGATGGTCTCTTATTGGCGGCGGTAGGATAGTGAGAAGCCTTAATGGTACTCCTGACGAATATGAAGGTACTAATGGAAAGGATGCATATATGTTGAATCCTTATGGAGAGGAAATTGATAAACATGGATTTCTAAAAGGTGTAAGAATGAATCCTCCAACAACGAATGTCGCAGCATACAATTTAAATTCAGGACCTGGTCATATTGATGGTTTTGATTGGGTTCTTGGATCTCTTCCTAATATCTATGAAGGTGAACCTGATGAATTTAGTTTTCAAGCAATGGGTTTGTCGGGAAAGTTTGTAATTGGAAATGATGGTAACGTCCTTGTGCAATCGGATGATCCAAACATTGTCGTCGACATTTCACAAATGGCAATGTACGGAGGTTCTAAGTTCTGCGAACCGCCACAGTCAACTATCATAATAACTAACGGACAAGGTACACGTTATATCTTCGGTGGAGACTTTTCAAGGTATGAACTTTCTTATTCTTACAGTATTACACCAGATTACCCAAATGCTTTTTTTGAAGGTCATCCTATGATAAGTTCCTTCAGTCTTTCTAAAATTATTTTTTCTGATGGTAAGGAGATTGATTTTGATTATGTACTAGATACTTTTACTTCCAGATCATCATTTTGTCACTTTAGCGACTGGTTCAGTCTTTGGCAGAATGGATTAATCCTTTCCATGGAGAGTTACACAACAGAAAGCGGCCTATCAACCTCATGGCAACAATGTGTAGGGTTAAATTGTTACGGTAATACTGGAGGCAATTTTAGAGAGAGAACATCTTTCAGTATGGTAAAAAAATCAGTTCTTAAATCGATCAGGTTTTATGATGAGGAGATAAAGATCAACTACCAAGATACAGGCTATCCAATCCGACATTTCAATCTTAGTCCATTCTATTCAAATAGACTTTTTAACGAGTGGGTAGTTGACAATATTGAACTTTATCACAAGAATCAACTTGTTAAAAAAAAACAACTTGTCTATGCACATTTAGGAGGAGAACACAAGCGACCATTTCTGACAACTTTACGTGATGAGATGACTAACGAAAAATATATGTTTGAATATTATAAGACCGATAAACTTCCACCATATTATACTAAAGGAATTGATCATTGGGGTTATTGGAACGGAAAGGATACAAATACAAGCCTAACTCCTTTACCAACCACTTATACCTATAACTCGATAACTGGCGACTACACATTGGAAGATACATTTAGAGATCCAAATCCTCAGAATTGCAATGTTGCACTTTTGAAGAAAATAGTATATCCTACAGGTGGAATCAGCTTCTTTGATTATGAACCGCATATGTACGAAAAGCGGATCGAAAGAACTTCTATGAGTAATTTTTTACCCATACTTAAAGATAATCAAGGCATCAGTGGCGGTGCAAGAGTTAAAAGGATCATTAGTATAAGTGACGATGGTACGTCAAAATCAAATAAGGAATACAGATATGGGACTGATGTTAACGATTCTTCTAGTGGTGGGATAAGTTCTGGTACCTTGATGCATTGGCCCCGCTACTTCTATAATGTAGTTTCAGCAAATGATTATGGTACGTCAAATCTGATAAAGATAACAAGTTCCAATATCCAGCGGACGAGCTTAGATAGTTACAACGTAGGCTATTCGAATGTATATGAGGTGGAAGAAGGAAAGGGTTACAAAGCTTATCAATTTTCATCATACGAGAATTTTCCGGATATTTTTGCAATGGGAGAACCCAAAATAAAGCAATTCAACTTTTCTTGGACCAATTTCCAGCCATTAAATTTATTTAAAAATTACAGTAATCTCTATCCAATAGATCTCAGTCCTATGAGGGGTAGATTAATATATGAGGCTTCATATTCACAACAAGATCCTTACAATCCTATAAAAGTGACCGAGTATGAGTATACAAACAACACTGGTTTTAATCCTGCTAGCCAAATTGACAACAACAATTATGTCACTGTTCAGCATATAAGTGGTTACTGGGTTCAAGCATATAAAAAATTCATGAATTCATCAGTGCTTAAAAGTAAAACAGAAAGCGATTTTTTTAGTGGCAATGAAAAACGCACCTTTACTGAGTATTTATATGATTCACCGAACCATTTGAACTTGTCAAGAAAAAAAGTCCAGGTTTATGGAAGTGACAAGCTGGAGACTTTATATAAATATTCGAAAGATATTACCGGTCTGTCTGAATTGACAAATAAAAATTTCACCTCAATACCCTTGATTATCACAACAAAGAAGAATGATATTTTTACTTCAAAATCAAAAATAGACTACTCAAATAACTGGCTTGGTCATTCCAATTTACTACCATATAAAGAAAGTTTTGTGATCAATCCCAACAAGATTGATACAAACGAGGAGGTCTTCGAAGAAAGGATAAGTTATGACCAATATGATAATAAAGGCAATTTGCTACAATACACAATAAAAAGTGATCCGACCACTATTATCTATGGGTATAATCGCAGCTTACCAATAGCCAAGATTAGAGGGGCAAAGTATCTGTCAGTGATCAATAGCCTTGGGCAAACCAGTGATCTGCAAAATTATCATCTTTTGGATATATGTCAAAAATCAGATCTCGACGGAGATAAAGCCCCCGGTCTTGATGAAGGAGAATTTTTGAGCTCTTTGGATAATTTTCGGAAGACCACCGCTTTCTCGAACTATCAAATAACGACTTATACTTACGATCCATTGTTAGGCATCAGAAGTATCACCCTGCCTAACGGTAATAGAGAAAGTTACAAATATGTAAGCAATAGACTTGATAAAATCTACAGTATTGATGGCTCAATTTTAAAAGAGTTTTCTTATGGTTACTCTGATAAAAAATGGTATTACAATATTGAAAAAAAGGGGTCTTTCAGAAATGCAAATTGTGGAGCGAACAGTGTTAGCGACCCTGTAATCTATACAGTGCCAGCATTTAAATATTCGTCGGACATAAGTCAAGATCATGCGGACTCTAAAGCAGTCGATGATCTCTATTATAATGGACAAATCTTAGCAAACACAATTGGTACATGTCAACCTCTTTCTTGTCCTGTCACTTTTAATTCTGCTGTCGCATTGTCAGGCACTAGCAGTGTTTACAGTATCAATTCAGAAGGAAGGTATATGCTGACCTTGTCATTTATCACAACGCCAGACTCAAACGATTTGCCTTGGGAATTTGGGGATCCAGGGGTGAAAATTGCAACTATTGGAGGAAGCTGTAAACCTATCGGTGAACTGGTGAGTGGTGGAACTCAACAGGCGGATGGTAGTATGGTTATGTGGACTGTATATCATGATGGAAGTATATATATTGATAATACTCCAGCTCCAGGTAATAACAAGTCAGTAACATGGAATTTAGAAATAGGATTTAACTAAGGCGACAAAATGAGATTTAATCTATCTTCAAGCATTATCATCACTAGATAAGCAAATATTTCATTCGTACTGATAGTTTATATAAAAAAGCTAACATAAAAATAAGTCAATCATCTTATATCAACAAGTTTTATATTGTAAGACTTTGCTAACATTAGAGAAGATGGTTGATATCAATTGAACATTATAAATGGAAATATACAATTACAAACAATAAAAAATTAAGACTATGAAAAAGATATTACTTACATCAATTTTTGCATTCTCAATACTTTATGTAAAAGCACAAACATTAGATACATATCAGAATATATTTTTCACCAATTTATATCCCAATTCGGTAGGAGGAAATACATCGGAACAAACCCACTATCATATATCTAGTATCGGAGAAGGTACTGGAGGATCACCTCTTTTAGATATAAAATGGTGGGGAGGAATTAAATTAAATTCCGAAGGAGGAAGTATTAAATTAACCTCTCAAGCAGGAGATGTTAAATTAAATGCTGTTGACTACGGTTATGTAAAACTAATTACAGGCACTAATGAAAATAACTACGTGGCTTATCAAAATGCAGATTTTATTCTAAGATATACTCCAAGAGGAACAGGAGGTAGGGCATTAGTTCACGATGATTACAATACTTTAGCTATTAACTATGGAAATGATTTCGCAGGAGGAACAAGACTTGGAACTTCATTTCTTGTAAAAGGAGATAATGCATCACTACAGGGGAAATTGGAAGCGAAAGAAGTCAAGGTCACACAAGGTCCAACAGCAGATTTTGTTTTTGAAGAAGACTCTACCTACATTAGAAGATGTTGAGAAACATATCAAAAAGAAAAAGCATTTACCTGAGATCGCTTCAGCCAAGGAAATGGAAAAAGAGGGAGTTAATGTTGGCGAATTCCAGATCAAGTTGTTGCAAAAGATTGAAGAGCTGACACTGTATACAATCGAACAGAATAAACAGAATAAACAGCAAGAAGAAAAAATCAAGCATTTAGAGCAAGAGAATCAACAGATTAAATCTTTGCTGGAGCGAGTTGAGCGACTTGAAAAAGAAAAAACTAACTAACCATAAAGAATCATCTTATGTACAAGAAGATACTTGTCATTACGGGATTAGTCTGGAATATTTCAGGTTTTTCTCAGCTGGATCCCCTTACGGACAGCTATCAGCCACCCCAGACATATATTGCACAGGAGATTAGGATGCTTCCCGGCTTCCACGCAGACTCGAAGAATGTGGTTTATAACAACGGCGGGGAGTTCATCGCCAGGTCGAAAGCCTATGATCCGAACAATCCTTACCCTGTCATTACCAATCCTCCGGTTGTTTATAATCCATCTCTGGGAGAAAATTACATCTACACGAGAACCTATTTGGCTCCTGTAACACAGAGTAATAATTATGCGCCGCAGATTCAGGGTATCACCTATTTTGATGGGTTAGGCAGACCTAAGCAGAATATTTCCATAAAATCAACACCTTCAGGAAAAGATTTGGTTACACCTATCGTTTACGACGGTTTTGGGAGACCATATTTGGATGTTCTCCCAATCCCATTGTCATCAAAGAGTAGTGAGATTCATCCGGGTATCGATCAAAATAGTGGATCCTCCTTTTATGGGAGTTATGCATATTCGGAGAAAAAGCTGGAAAATTCACCACTGGACAGGGTTTTAGAACAATATGGACCAGGAGAAGACTGGAGAACCTATTCTAAAAGAAATTTGTTTGATTATCAGGCGAATGCAGATAATGAGGTTTTAAAGTTTGTAACCAATACATCGTGGAGTACAGGTGCAAGCATAAGTACCCTGTCATTGGCAACAGGAAATTATTATACTCAGGCCACACTTTATAAAAATAAGGTAACAGATGAAGATGACAACATTTCCTATGAATTTAAAAATGGACAAGGGCAGACCTTATTGATAAGAAAAATGCTGACCACTACAGAGTCTGCAGACACCTATTATATTTATAATGAATATGATCAGCTAGCCTTTGTAATCTCTCCGAAGGCATCCGACAAAATCAAAACCCAATTAGCAGGAGCCAATCTTGGGGAAACAGGAGAGCTTCTTGCGGAACTAAGTTACCAGTACCGTTACGACGGCAGAAACCGTCTGGTAGAAAAGAAACTGCCGGGTAAAGGCTGGGAGTATATGGTGTATGATAAGCAGGACAGATTGGTTGCAACGCAAGATGCAGAATTGGGAAAGGATAAGAAATGGCTGATTACAAAATATGACCAGTTTGGCAGAGTGGCATATACAGGTATGTTTGTAAGTACCCAGACATATGGTAACACAGGAAGAGATTATGAACAGGGTCAAGCTAATGGGAAAGATTCCAACAATGTAACAAGAGACGACTCTCTCAACACGACAGTTAATAGTATCAAGCTTTATTATACACAAGCCGGGACTTATCCAGATACTATCTCCGAGCTGCTGAGCATTAATTATTATGATACCTATCCTCCTTATCCTGATCTTCCAGCTACAGGAGGTTATGATGTGTACGGACAGAAATTCCTGACGCAGACCTATGCACCATCAGAATCTAATCCCAATACCCAGATCAGTACCAAAGGCTTGCCCACAGCCAGTATGGTAAAAGCTACCGTAGGAAATCTCTGGACCAAGAACTATACTTACTATGACCAGAAAGCAAGACCTATCTATACTCACAATATCAATCATCTGGGCGGTTACACCAAGACAGGAAGTCTGCTGGATTTTTCCGGAGCAATTCTTAAGACTTATACCAATCATAAAAGAAGCTCAACCGGTACCCTTGCAGAAGTTAGAGTTAATGAACGTTTTGTGTATGACCATCAGAACCGTATGAAGCAACATTACCACCAGGTAGATAGCGGGCAAGAGATGCTTCTTACGGAGAATATCTATGATGAGCTGGGAAGGGTGGATATCAAAAAGGTAGGCAACAACCTGCAGGAGCTAAAATATGCTTATAATATCCGTGGATGGATGACGGGCATCAATGATATTGCCAGCCCTGGGGATAAGCTTTTTGCTTACAAAATAAGATACAATGAGCCGCTTGCCGGACTTGCCACCCCGAATGTCCTGAATTACCCCAACCTACAGGTAGAAAGAAAATATAATGGCAATATCTCCGAAATCGACTGGTATGTGAAGGATGAAGTCACGGCAGCCAACCCTTACCGTCTTGGCTATGCCTATGACAAGCTCAACAGGCTGAAAGCAGGGTTTTACCAAAATCCTACCAACCGTTCTTTTGGCGACAACAGCGAGATGATAGACGAGTATGACTTGAACGGGAATATCGTAAAGCTGAAGAGATTTGGTTCCAGGTTCAAAGGTTTGTCTATCCCTCCCAAGATCGATGACCTGACCTATGTTTATACCGGAACCGGAAACAAGGTCACTTCCATCTCAGACACCGGCAGTATCAGCGGTTACGGAGGTGGCGGCGGTACAATAACCTATGACCTGAATGGCAATATGAAGGCGATGCCGGATAAGAGCATCAGTAATATCGAATACAATTACCTGAATCTGCCGACTAAGATTGTCCAGCCCAATCCTACCTCTTACCTCTACAGAGCGGATGGTGTAAAGCTGAGCAAGACCTTCACGGTGAATAATAATCTTGGAAGCACTACGGTAAAGACAGAGTATTTTGACGGCTTCCAGTACACCTCGGGTGTGGGAATTGCAGGAAAAGAAGTATTAGAGTCAGATGATCCAGTAACACTTAATTCAATGCGGGCGAGCAACATAGAGACCTTCCGTCCGTTGGATGATGAAGTGTCTATGGCAGCCCCTGGAGATCCGGAAAACCAGATTGGCGCTATGAGCCTTAATTTCTTCCCAACAGCGGAAGGGTTTTACGATTACAAAAATTCTAAGTACATTTACCAGTACAAGGATCATCTTGGGAATGTGAGATTGAGCTACAGCAGAAACCCGGCTACCAATGAAGCACAAGTTCTGGACAGGAATGACTATTATCCCTTCGGTATGAACTTCCAAAACATAGGAAACAGTGATGCAGGTAATATCTTTGATGCTAGGGGAACACCGTTTAATTACAAGTACAACGGTAAGGAATTGCAGGAGACAGGGATGTATGATTACGGCGCAAGATTCTATATGCCGGATATCGGGAGATGGGGTGTG